>ERZ1034723.14-NODE-14-length-105012-cov-5.418457_pt1 | contig 105012 bp, 94 predicted proteins | sample MGYA00520637_ERZ1034723 | MGnify/ENA primary metagenome ERZ1034723 (study PRJEB33766, sample SAMN09781719) | gut metagenome | biome: gut microbiome | host: Homo sapiens | place: Madagascar | study: EMG produced TPA metagenomics assembly of the PRJNA485056 data set... | reverse complement strand
CAATGCAGGTAATCTGGTCAACTTTGTTGATTCACGTATTGATATCAACGGTACAGTCAATGCGATTCAGAACAAAAAGATTGGCGGTAACCTTTTCTTCTTCAGCTCCGACGGTATGGCTGTGGGCAAAACCGGTGTGATTAATGCAGGTGCGCTTTACGTTGCTACGCCGACTAAGACTGCTTTTGATGATTATAAGAAACTTGATACCGAGGATAAATTTAATACCATAATCAAGGAAGAAGGCTTTGCCAAGATTCCCATCAACGCCAGCGGCACCATCAGCGTATTAGGCAAGGTTAATGCAGTAAATGCTGTTAACATGCGTGCTGCCAAAATTGGCGTAGGCAAAAATGTAAGTGGTGAGACTTTCGATGGCGTAGCTGCAGGCGCAACGGTAACGGAACCGGGTGCGTCTATTCGTACTGGTGTTGTTGATTTTAAGGATATTGTTAATATTGGTAAAGTTAAATCCGATTTGACAGGCAATGCGCTCAAGGCTACTAAAGATGGCAGCGGCGATATCGTTCTTGCAGCTTCTAATAATTATAATGATAACTATAGCATGCTTGATGACTTCAGCAAGATTGCAGGCGCTAAGGTGGAAGCCGAGCTTAGCGTTGCCAATGGCGCAGAAGTAAAGGCTACAGGCAATGCCAAGCTAAGCGCGCAGGCGTTGAACAATGTTGTAGTTGAAAAATCCGACCAATATAAAGAAAATTATACTCCCTCCACTACTACCAATTCCCATCTTTATGGGCAGATCGTTACTACTAATGCCACAGTCAATGTTGATGGCACTGTTGAAGCAACGCAGGTTGATATTACTGCCGATGCAGTTAACCGTTATGTGAGCGCGGAAAGCAGCGTGCTGAACGCCAGCAACGTTACTTCTAATATTGTGGGCGCACTCACAGCTAACCTTGATGCTTCCTATGCAGTTTTGAACAGCAAGGCTGAGGTCAACGTAGGCCAAAGTGCTGAGATTAACGCCACTGGCAGTGATACTGTCAGCGCGGGCAAGGTTGTTAAGCCGGCGCTGAATATCAAGGCGAACAGCAGCGTGGAAGCCGGTGCTGGCGCCAGCACTGCTTTGCTGAAGGTTATGAACGTGGCAGGCACCAATATCATCCCGGCGGCTGCTGTAACCTACAGCCAAACACATAATGAGGCAGCAGTAAATATTGACGGCACCCTTAAATCCACGGGCGGCACGTCCGTTACTGCCTTGGCCGACAGCAAGGTGAACAGTGAAGCCAAGGCCACCACTATGGATGTTTCTGAAAACCCTAATTTGGGTGATGTAGCGTTGAATATCACTACGGGTGACAACAAGAGCAGTGTTACCATTGGCAAGACTGCGCAGATGACTGAGCTGCAAAAGGACGTCAACATTGAAGCGAAGTCTGTAAACAGTGTGATTACCAAGGCAGAGGTAAGCACAGGTGAAAAGGCTGTAGTTGCTACCGCTATCAACGTAACTGATTATGACAGCAAGGCAAATGTCAACATCAATGGTAATGTAAGCAGCAAGGATGGAAGCCTGTCTGTTAATGCGGAAAATGTTTTGACGGATAATACTGTCATTGCCAATAACGCTATGGGTTCTTCGGCATTTATGAAGAAGATTGTTACCAATATCAAAGGCTCTCAGTCCTTAGATTCGCTTATTGGCGAAAACGGCGCTAAGGATCAATTATTGGGCGGTATTAAAAAATGGCTGGCCAACGCCAAGTACACGCCGCAAAAGCTGAAGGATAAGCTTAACGCGCCGTCTACACCTTCTGCACCGACGGAGCCTAAGCCGTGGGATAAGCTGGCTGATTTCATGAGCACCGGCGTCAGCGTGGGCGTTGCAGTGGAAAGCAATACTGCTGATGTAAAAATTGGGCAGGGTGTTGCGCTTGCTGCCAAAAATGATCTTAATATCACTGCTAAAAGCGTTATTGAAGATACCCAGATGCAAATTACCGGCAAGAGCAATAACTATGACAAGGATACTAGTAATAAAGCACTTGTTAATGCGTCCGTGCTTTACGGCAAGCTGGATAATACTGCAACTGTAACTGTAGCCGGTGGCGAGGAAGCACAAGGCTCTGCCCCTGCTACCAACGTTACGCTTACAGGTGGCAAGGTAAATATTGCGGCCAACAGCAGCTTTGAATATAATCGTATCGAACGTATGGTGCAGGAGGTTAAGGATGCCTGCGCCAAGGTTAAGGCTGCTTATACAGGCGCCAACCATGATGATATTAAGGCTAAGGCAGATGCTTTGAGCACTGCAGCAGATGCTTTCTTTAATTATGCCAAGGATAACTGCTTCTCTTCCAACGGTGGAGAGCAGGTAGATTTTATGGACCTGTTTGGCGGACAAAAGTATAAAGATTTCACTGCTGCCTGCAGTGCTTTAACCGAGGCACTGGGTGATGAAGCTAAGAATATCGCTGTAGGTCCGATTAACGTAGTGGGTGCGGCTACAGCCTTTGCTAATCCCAACAGCTATCTTAATTTTTCGGCAGGTAGTGCTAACGGCGGCAAGAGCGGCCCTGGAGAAAATGAAAAGCCTGCTACAATTGCGCTGGCAGGCAGTGCAGTAGCTACAGACATCAGCAACAATGCGCGCGTATTAATCGGCAAGAATGCTAATATTAAAGCTGATAACGAGCTGGCAATGCAGGCTGCGTCCAAGCAGTTTGATGTATCGCTGGCAGGCAAGCTCGGCCTTAATGGCGGTGGCGAAAGTGCAGTTGGCGGAACCTTTGCCGTTGGTCTGGCTGATGCCAACAGCCTTGTTGCGGTTGCACAGGGAGCAAAGCTGACTGCAGGCTCTATAGCTATAGGCACAGAAAATAAGATTGACCATATCCAGCTGTCGCTTGGCGCAGGCAAAGGCGCAACCAGCGGTATCAGCGGCATGGTGGGATACCTTGAGGGTGCAAGCAACAGCCTTGTTTCCGTAGATGACGAAGCAGTTATCAACGCAGGCAAAGGCGCAGTCAACCTCAATGCAAAAAATGATACTAATGTTTATAGCGCAGCCGGTGCTGTTGCTATGGGCGAAACTGCAGGTATTGGCGTTGCGGCAACGATTACCAATTTTGACCGCTATACATATGCAGCAATTGGTGATAATGGCTATACTGCTCCTCCGCAGGCTACAACTGAGCAGGGCGAAAGCGGCAGCGATAGCGGTGATAAACTGGGCGAGGACGCAAATGCGGACCGCAGCAAGGAAGCCGAAAAGCTGGCGAACACTGCTGCCGAAAAACGTGCAACTCTGCAGCAGCTGGTGCAGAATGCCTCCGGTCTGCGTCAAGATACGGATAATAACGAGCAGGAAGCTTTCTTCGGCTCCAAGACGGCCGCTAATACAAAAGGCTCTATCGATGCAGGCTCGTTTAAGGTTAATGCTGAAACCGGCGGCAAAATTATCAACGTAGCTGTTGCCGGCGGTGTATCTACTGGCGATGACAGTGGTGAAGCTGGTATTTTTGACAAGCTGGGCACTTTTGTAGGCAACAAGACTAATGCACTCAGTAATAAACTTTTGGCACTTGACCATAAGGTAGCAGGCAAGATTAACGGCCTGATGGACCGTCAGACCGAAGCGCAGAAGGTATTGCCTACTGACCAGACACCTAAAGCTACTCCGTCCGGGCAGCAGTCTGGCGTAACTATTGCCGGTGCAGGCAGCGCAGCAATTAATCTGCTGGATGGCGATACCGGTGCACTTGTGGACAATGTTAAGATTAACATTGCCAAGGATGCTACTAACGGTAAAACTATCACTGTAACTGCCAAGGACACTGCTATGATGGTGGCTGCCGGTGGTGCTGCAGGCATCTCCTGGAAGAAGCTGACTAAGGACAATAATGCGAACAGCCATAATGCAGCCTTTGGCGGTACTGTTGCTGTAAATGATATTGATTCGCAGACCTTGGCGGTAATCAGCAACAGCGAAATTGAAAACGCTGCTGCGATTATCAACAATGCGCAAAAATCCGGCTCGCTGGCAGCTGCAGGCCTGGGACTGGCGCTGGCGAAGAATTCCGGCGGCAATGGCGGCACTAATATTGCTGCTACCGTCAATGCGTCGGTAAATATTGCAGATAATACTGCTTATGCACTGCTGCAGAATAATAAGGTGAACACCGATACTGTCAGCGGTGAAGACAAGCGTGCAACCTCTATTACCAATACAGCTTTTGATAATGATATTCAGATAACCGGCGGCGTGAACACCAGTCTTTCTATTGGTGGCGATAACGCTTTTGTCGGCGGCGCGACTGTGTCCTACGGTTCGCTGAAGAATGATGTGCAGGCGGCCATTTTAGGTGGCACCTATGACAAGATTACTACTGCTGATGTCAAAGCGACTACCAACATGACGCAGGTTGGCGTAGCTGCCAACGTGAGTGTAGCAGGCGGTGCCAAGACCTCTTATTCCTTCTCCGGCAATTCCGCCTACAATAAATTGGATAACTATGCCAATGCAACGGTTGAGGGCGTAACACTGACCGGCGAAAGCCTGAATGTTGCAGCCTATGATACAGCGGAATCTGCTAATACGCAGGCTGAGTATCTCAAAAAACGCGGCCTCGATGCTGATGGCTCTGCCTACCTGGCGCAGGTTAAGGAAGCAGCAGATGAAAGCGGCGACAGCGATAAGCCTACCAATGTTGATATTACCCGCGGCGGCAATGTGATTGTTACAGGCGCGGTAAGCGTAGGCGTTACCACCGGTAACGACGGCGGCAGCGCAGCTGCATCTGTAACTGTCAGCGATATTGACAATGATTACAATGCTAAGATTAAGGACAGCAATATTACAACTACCGGCAAAGGCAGCGGTGATGATTTGGTCGGCACGAACGTTAATGCGGCAAGCCATACTGTACTGGCAGGCTTTGCGGCCGGTGTTGCCGGAACTGCAGGCAGCTTCGGCGTAGGCGGCAGTGCTAACTGGCAGTCGCTGAACAACGATATTACGGCAGCTGTTGAAAACAGCACACTTGTTACGCCCAAAACTGATGTAAAGGCCGAAAGCGGTGCTTTGGCAGTGAATGTTGCAGGACAGATTGGTGTTACTGCCGGTTCCAAATCTAAGGTGGGCGCAGGTTTGGCAGTTGCCTACAATTCCCTGAACAATACCACAGGTGCGTATGTCAAGGGCAGCGAAATCAGCGGCGCGAATGATGATGCTAGCAGTATTCTTACTGTAGATGCAGCCAACAAGGGTAACGTGTACAGCGTCGGCGCAGCAGTTACCGCAGGTACGGCCAATGCTTTGAATGGCGTGGTTGTTGTTAACCGCGGTCGTAATGATGTAGAAGCTGTTATTGACAAATATGACGGCGAAAATGCGAAAACTGATGGTGGACGTACGAAGCTCAATAATATGAGTAAGGTGGCAGTGAAGTCCTCGGATGACAGCAACCAGCTGGCAGTAGTGGGTGCGGTAAGCGTCAGCGCAGGCAGCAATGCTAAATTTGCGGCTGGCGGCAGCGTAGCTTATAACGAAATCGGCAATATCACCGGCAGCGCTGGCGAGAAAAGGCAAACCAACAAGGCTGCGATCAATAATGCTGATATTACCACTACTGAAGATGGCAAGATTAGCGTCAATGCCGTAGATGAATCTACGCTGACGACTATTTCCGTAGGTACCTCCATTACTACCGGTAATGTGGCCTTCAGTGGCGCAGGCTCTGCTGCTATGATCAAGAAGGATACCGATACAGAGCTTGTTAATACCAATATCAATAAGGATAAGAATAATGCAGCGACTGTGCAGGCTACTGCTGACAGCAAGGGCAAGATTACTACCGTTGCCGTTGTTGCTGCTGGTGCTAAAGACGCTGCGATTGGTGCAGGTATTGCGGTTAACCAGCTCGATGCTGATACCAATACTAATGTTACCAATGGTGAATACAAGGTTAAGGGCTTCACAGCTGAAGCTAAATCTGACAGCAGCATTCTTTCTGTCGGCGTAGCTGGCGGTGTTGCCAAAACTGCAGGTATTGCCGGTAATATCGGCGTAAACCTGCTGGCGAACGATACCAAGGCTGCGATTGACGGTGCCAAGATTAATGCAGACGGCACATTGGCCGTAATTGCCAAGAGCAAGGATACCCTGCAAAATTTTGCAGGTGCCTTTGGTGTGGCTGCAGGCGGTCAGGCCGGCGTTGGCATGGGCGTAGCCTACAATGAAATCAGCGGTACTACTGAAAGCATAGTTAATAATGCGGAGCTGACAGCAGCAGGCAATGATGCAGGTGTAGCTGTCAACGAACGCAATAAGGATAATGATAATGTAGTCAGCGATAAAAAGCGCACCGGCGTTATTATTGCGGCTGATGCGGAGCACAAGCTGACGAATGTAGCAATCAGCGGCGGTGTGGCAGTTAGTGCGGATGTTGGCGTGGGCGTAGCAGGTACGGTTACTGTTAACCGTATTTTGGGCGCAACAAATGCCACGGCAACGGATAGCAGCATTAATGCAGCATTGACCGACCGCAGCAAGGCAGACGTTTATGTAGCAGCAAACGATGCTACCAAGAGCGAAAGCCATGTAGGTTCGCTGGGTGTAGGCGGTGGCGCTGATGGTGGTGCAGGCTTCGGTCTGGCATCTGATACTGGTGTTATCAGCAGAAATGTAACGGCAATGATTGACGGTGGCAGTGCGAAGAAGCTTGTCAACGGCAATAGCATTGACGTCGCTGCCTTGAATAAGGCGAACATGTCTACCAACTCCTACGGTATTGCCGCAGCTGGCGGCGCTTATGGTGCCGGAGCCGGCGCAGGCACCGTTTCGGTTGCTAAGCTGGACGCAGAAACTACTGCTGCAGTAAAGAATATCCAAGGCACGAATAATGGTTTGACAATTACTGCTGACCACGTTAACGATATTACGTTGCGCAGCGCTGCTGCCGCAGCTTCCGGCGCGCTCGTGAGCGCTGCCGGTGGCGCAGGCATTGGCGTAGTAGACGATGACAGCAAGACTGTTGCTGAGCTGAGCGGCAGCAATGTAAAGGCTGAAACAGGTGATATTACTGTCAACGCTGCCAACAAGACTGACGTGACAACGGCAGTCTTTGGCGTAGCTGCCAGCATGGTTGCAGGTGGCCTGAACGTTGCTGTAAATAATCTGGACAATACTGTTTCCACGCTGGTGAAGGATAACAGCAACCTGCAAGCACAACAAGGCACCTTCGCAGCGAAGGCAGATAACAGAGTGAAGACAAGCTTTGTTAACGGTGCAGATGCTGTTGGCGCTGCAGGCGTTGCCGTTGGCGTAGGCGTGAACACGATTGACACAGGCGTTATCACCGAAATCAGCGGCAGCAAGATTACTGCCGGTGCTATCGACGTAGCAGCAACTGAAAAGCTGGACGTTAAGCAGGTGGTGGAAAACGCTGCTCTCGGCGGACATGGCTACAGTGCGAACGTCAGCGTAACTACAATTGGCGCAGCAGCTGCAGACCAGTATGGCGACAGCGAAACTGCGAATACTGAAAACAAGGCTACCTTTAATACGAACGATATTCTCAATAAAGCGAATGCCGCAATTGCAGGACAGGGAACTGTCGGCACTGTTAATGATGAAAAAGGTAACAACAGTGCTAACGCTGCAGGCATGACCTTTGATAAATATACCGGCAGCAACGGCCAAAATCTGAGTGCAGGCCCCGGTACTACTGCCAGCAAGGGTAGCAGCAAGGCTGCTGGCGTGCAGGCGAAGGTAAGCAATTCTACGCTGCAGGCAACAGGCGATACGAAGGTCAACGCTAAGCGTACTGTTGATGCTAAGCTGACCTCGGCACAGGTAGCAGCAGGTATCGCAGGCAATGGCATTGCCGCTTCTGTTGCAGTGCTGGATGTAGAACGCAAGACCGGCGTAACCATCAACAATAACAGCAAGCTTAGCGGCAAGAATGTAACGCTTGGCAGTGCGCAGGACGGCACATCCAAGATTGATGCTTATCAGGTAGCAGCAGGCGCTGCTTTCGCAGGCAGTGCTGCCTACGCGCAGAACAGCCTGCATGGCGCTAACGCTATTACTATCGACAGCAGCACAGTTCAGGCTACAGGCGATGACGGCTCCAGAGGTACGCTGACTGTTAAGGCAGAGGATACAAGTGCTGCAAAGGTTCGCACTATCGGCGCTACAGCAGGCGCTGTGGCCGGAGGTGTGCTGGTAACCAATGCAACGAATAATAGCGATAACACTGTAACTATCGGCGGCAGTAAGCTTATTGCCGGAAAAGAGTATGGTAATGGCTATTATAATATCGGCAAGGTTGACGTTGCTTCCGTCAAAGCCAACAGCATCACCGCCGAAACCTATGGTGGCATGGTTGGCATTGCTGCGGCGCAGGGCATTGTTGCACTCGCTGCGGATGCAGGCAGCAGTAAGGTTAACGTAACCGGTGCTTCCGGCTTCTTGGGCAACAGCGTAAGGCTGAACGCAACAAATAAGCCTGCAGTACGCGCAGAGGCACAGGCTTATTCCGGCGGCCTGCTGGCGGTAGCAGGCGTGGCAGTATCCAAGGCTAAGGCCAGCGGTAAGGTAGAAGCAAAGGTTGCAGATGGCAGCAGCTTTGCAGCCGATAATGTAGAGATTACGGCAAACGTAACCACTCAGACTGCCAAGGACAAGAACAATAACGAATATGTTGTAGATAATGTAAGTGCCAAGACAATTGGCGCTACTGCCTCCGGTCAATACGCTGCAGGCTTCAATACTGCTTATGCAGAAAATGATATGACAGTCAGCGTTGATGTGGGCAAAGAGCAGTATAATGTCAACGCTCTGAAGCTCAAGGCTGATAATGCTTCGGTTATTGCGGCAGATACCCTGGGCGTAACGGTGGGCGGTTATATTGCCAGCGGCAGCAACTGGTCTGATACTAAGACGAACCTGACGACCAGCGTGAAGGCTGCAGGCGTTAAAGAGAATGTATACAACAGACTGGGCGCTGTAAACATCAGCAGCTCCGGCTACAGTGCAGTAAATAATGATGCCAATGGCTATGGCGGCGGTATCGTAGGCTTCAACCCTGTTGCCGCAAGGTCGCAGAATGAGATTACCACCAATACTACTGCTGATGTGAGCGGCAAATGGCAGGGTGTAGGCTCTTTGAGCGTTGCTGCCAACAATGCGGATAAGCTGGATATTCTGGCGGACTCCCTGACGGCGGCCGTTGTCGGTGCCAGCGGCACAGAAATTAAAAACAATGTTGCGCATAAAGCCAACATCAACGTAACAGGCAATATTACAACCAGCGGCAAGCAGTCCTACATTGCCAACAACACGCTGAACCATGACGTTGACCTGAAGGGCAGCGGTTATGGCGGCGGCAGTGTTAATGTTAATGATATGGACAACGTGCTGAAATATACTGCAGGCGTGAATATCGACAATGCAAACTTGAGCGGTACCGGCAGCGCAGGCTCTATTGAGGCGCTTGCTTATACCGACGGCAAGATGAATTACAGTAATACGCTTAAATCTGCCGGCGTTGTTCCTGTTACTATCGCAGCAAGCAAGAATGTTATCACCTATAACAACAGCATAAATGTTACTGGCAGCAATCTGTCGACGGCGAAGGCTGATCAGGATATCACCCTCGCAGCAACGGATGAAACAACGGCAACCTTTGATACTACTGCTGATACCCAGGGCGGTGCTGTGGGTGCAGCTTCTGCTAAAACAGATAACACTCTGAACCGCAGCAACAAGATTACCGTTACTGACGGTAAGATCCTCAGCACCAATGACGTAAATATTTACGCAGGTGCAAACCTGGACGGCATCACCTCCTCGTTGACCTATAACGTGCTGGCGGATGCATATAACAAGACGGCAGTTCCTCTGGCTACTGCTCCGAAAGCCAAGAACACGATGACGCAGGAAAATCAGGTAAGCATCAACGGCGATATCGACAGTGTACGTCACGTCAACTTCAAGGCTGGCAAGGGTATGACCACCGTATCGACCTCCGCCCGCGAATACAACTTCTATAAGGGTACCAGCGGTAGCGGTTCTGTTACCTCCACCGCCTTGGGCGAGGTAACTCCGGGCGAAACAGTTGCCAATTATGTGGATATTGCCAGCGGTAAAAGGGTACGCGCAGGTATCCATAATAACCTGGAGCTCACCATCAGCGGCAGCACTAAGGTTATACAGCCGCAATATAAGGATGGTAAGGTTGTTAAAGAAGGCAGCATAGACTTCAGCGGCATCAAGGTTGAAACTGGTGCAGGTCAGGATTGGTTCAATAAAGAGCAGAATGTTGTTGCAGATGTGGTTGATCTGGAAAATGGTCTTTACGCCCGTCTGCAGGAAATTAATGATCTTCTGGGCCAATATGCTTCCACCTCTGACGAATACAGCATTTTGAACAGTGAAAGAGACCGCATCATAACCCAGATGGAAGAAAATGGCTTTGTCAAGACCAGCGTAGAGGGTGGCAAAACCTACAAGAGCATTTTCGATAAAATTTCTTTGCCGGCAGTTGATGTCAAGGATATCGTTATTTCCGGCGGCAACATCAATATCGAGGCTGACAAGCTGCAGGGCAGCGGCAGCCTGACGGCGCAGGGTGCTAAGAACCTGACAATTAATAACAGCAGTGACCTGTACCTGAAGATTAACGACCTGGCTATTAAGGATAAGGGTGGCGTAATTCGCTACAACGATGCCGAGGTGAGCAAGGTTGACGGCTTCACGGGTATAATGAATACTGCTGCAGGCACTGACGCTGATCCGAAGATTACTGTCAAGAGCACTGGTACATCTAACAACGGTTTGACTAAGGCTGATATCGGTATCTTTGGTACTGTGCAGAACAGCACCGGTGACGTTTTAATCCAAAACAGCAATTACAATATCAACGTAGACGGCAATGCCAATATCAGCGCGCGTAACATCGAGCTGAAGGCTGAGAAAGGTTCGGTAACGCAGAACAGCAAGGGCCTGCTGCTTATCGGCGGTGACCCGGTAACCAAGTACCAGTTCAGCGATGCTATTGCTAAAAAGATTCAAAGCTATGTTTCCAATCAGGCTGTTAATAGCAATACTACTATTGATTGGCTGAGCAATATCGGCAGCTACGATGATTATAAGAAAGCTTTGATTGAGCATAAGACCGAGCTTGGGCTTAGTGATGATGAGGTTAAGCAGATCGAGAATTACCGCGTTAACAAATCCAGCGGTATCGTTGCAGGCAATAACGTTTATATCAGCGGCCTGAATGTTAACCTGGACGGCCTGGTACAGAGTGGCTACAAGGAATTCAAGGTTAAGCTTGATGATGCAGCCAACGACAAAATCGGCAATTTGGATAGCGACTATGCGCGTAACCGGACTGCACTTACCGACCAATATGTTATGTCCAACGATAAGTATTGCGTAAGCACAAATGCCGGCGCAGTTTATAACGCAGCAACCGGCGCTTACGATTATACTGTGAAGGTTTACTACAACCCCGCAACTAAGGAGCTGCTGACGGAAGCAATTGAGCCTAACGGCGGTAAGATTTATATTACCGGCGCACTGTCGAGCACTGGCAGCGGCAAGCTGCTGGCGATGGACGGTACTGCCAACATTGCGATTGATACTACGAACGCAGACCGCAATTTGCGGGTGAACAAAATCACCAATAAGGATATCATCGGCCTCATCAGCATTAAGGATACGCAAAAGAAGACCTTGACTGAGTACACCACTGATGGCCAGAAGATGTCCGTTAAAACAACCACTCTTGATAATAGAGGTAACGCATTCTCTACCAGCACAACGCCGGTTGATGGTTCTACTACCACTTATGCACCGGCTAAAGGCATGACGATTAACTGGACTGGCGGCACCTCCGGTGATAAGAAGATTATCAAGTGGCAGTATGAGAAGGACTTCGTTTTCTGGGGCCTGATCAAATATGGCACTACTAAGGACTTTGTCGAGAACGAGGAAGTTAAGAACGGTAAGACAGAGGTTTCTTCCTCCAGTATTACTGGCGCCGATCCGCTGGGACAGGGTACTGTTATTAAGGTAAACAATAACGCCAAGGAATATGGTGTAACGACTAAGGATTATAATGATCCTAATCAAACTTCTTATACTCCTGTTGTCGAGAACAAGAAATTTTCCGGTACAGCAGGTAAAATCTTCGGCTATGGCAATTGCACCTACACCTGGACTGAAACCCAGATGCATTCCACCAGCAGTACCTATACGATTAAGGGCGATAAGCCGATTGACGTTGGCTTTATGACTGGCGGCAGCGGTGACATCAGCGTTACCAGCGCCAAGGATATGTATCTTGCAGGCAACATCAGCAATGCAACTAATGCTGACGGCAGCGCAATCGGCAATGTTACCTTAAACAGCATCGGCGGTACTATCAGCTCTGTTGGCAGCGCACGCGTTGACGCGGACAACCTGACTGCCAAAGCAGCCAAAGGCATCAGCATTAATCACAGTGCGTTGGGCAACATGGCGAAGCTGAATATTGAAGCAACGACTGGTGACGTAAGCATCAATTCCGACCGCGGCAAGCTGCAATTTGTCGGTGGCAATAAGGGTGCGTTGAGCGGCAACCTGGTAATCAACGCAGCAGGCGACATTACTACAGCCGATGGCACTGTTTTGAACGGCAACCGCATTGATTTCACCACTCTTGGTGCGATTAACGCAGCGATTGCTCCCGGTCAGACGCTGACCAGCAGTGATACCATGTCTGCAAGCGTAAATGCCAACGCGTATGGCGATATTACGCTGACCAACAGCAACGGCGATATGCGCATCGGTCATATTGCCAGCCAGACTGGTAATGTAAACCTCACAACCAGCGGCAGCTTTATCGACGCAGTAGGCGACAGCACCTTGTCCGACAGCGAAGGTAAGCTGCAAAAATGGCAGGAGCTGGGACTGATTAACAGTAATGACAAGGCTGAAGAAAGCACAGCATCTGCAGCGGCAGCCAAGAGCGAGCGTGTACAGGCACTGGAAAAACAGGCACAACGTTTGGATGCAGCTAAGGTTGACAATTATAAAGCAGCAGCTAAAGATTATAATGATAAGTTTGCCGGCAGCAAAACTCTCCAGCAAGCGAAGAAGGCTTACATTGATGCTAGTGCGGAAGCAGCGAAGCTTACAGATAAGGATGCACAGAAACAAGCACTTACTAATGCTCGCGATGCTTATATGCAGGCCTTAAGAAAAGACAGTGTATTTGCTGACAAAGGCTATAGCGATGCTGAGCTGCAGTGGATTATCAACTACGCAGAGGTTGATAACAGCACTGCCTACGGCTGGAGCAAAAATGAGCTGCTGTACGCTATCCAGGACAGCGTGCTGAATGCAGCCCCCGGCCAGGTACTTACAGTAGATAAGGCCAACGTTCAGGGCAAGAACATCAGCCTGAGCGCAGGCAAGAACATCGGTATTGACGGCGAAGCAACCAACATTGCCTACAGCGAGATGGGCAAGCTGGATAATCTCAAGCTTTTGGCTCAGGCTAAGGCTGGTGACCTTACCTGGAATGATAACGACAGCAGAATTGAAGTTCGTCAGCAGCGTCAGATTACGGTACAGCTGGCAGATGGCGGCAAGCTGAATCTTAAGGCCAACACCAGTAATACTGACAATACCGGTAATGTTTATCTGGCAGGCGTTAAGGATACTATGCTGGATATTTCCGGTACGATTAAAACGACGCAGGATGTTAAGCTGCTCAGTGATAAGGGTATTCGCATGAACGACGGCAGCATTGTTGCCGATAACCTTATTATCCAGGGCGGCAAGGGCGATGTAGGCAGCAAGGATGCCTTAATCAAGACTAATATCAGCGGTAATTTGGAAGCAAATACCGATACCGGTTACGGCGTATATCTGCATCAGACGGCTGCAGGCGACAAGCCGGCGCAGGTGCTGACAATTCAGGATGCAGCAACAGGAACGCTGGTGCTCAAAGCAGATAATGGTATGCAGATGACTACGGAAGCAGGCAAGAACACCGGTTATCTGAACGCTAACAGCATTAATTTGCAGGCAGCCAATGGCGATATCGGCAAAGCTGATGACGGTATCCGCATTCTGGAAAACGGCGCTGTGATTAACGCTAAGGCAGAAAACGGTTCTGTTTACCTGCAGGGCGCAGGCACGAAGGATGCAGGCCTGGTAGTTGACAGCATTACTGCTAAAGGAAATGCTAAGCTCAACCTGGATGGTGATGTAAACTTCGGTAACGACACAGGTAACGGCAGCATTAGCGCAGGCGGAGATGTAACTGTTAACGGTAACAATGTTAACCTGAACGCAGGTACTGTTACTGCAGGCGGCGCAAGCAATATCACTGCAGGTAAAGATGTGAACGTAACAACCGGCAGCATTACATCTAGCGGCGCAGGCAACATTACTGCAGGCAACAACGTTAACCTGAACAGCAGCACGCTGGCAGCAGGCGCTGATAGCGTAATTACCGCAACTAATGGCAATATCGCACTTGGCAGCAGCGGCATTACGGTGAACGGTGCTAACAACGGCTTGAAGCTGGATGCCAATGGCAGCGTAATGCAGGATGAGGCGGCTAAGGGTATCACTGCAGACAATCTGACAGTTGAATCCGGCAAAACGCAGCAGCTGCTCAGCCAGCAGAATAAGGTGAAGAGCCTGACGATTAAAGGTAAGGGCACAGGCAACCTGACGGTTGATGGCGTAACCAGGTTTAATGGTACGACGGATAATCTGCTGGTTACTGTTGCTGATTCCCATATCAAGGGCGATGTCCTGATTGAAAACTACCAGGCAGATACCGGCAAGATTACCATTAATTCCACTATTGATACCTCTAAGTATAATGATGAGCATACTGGTAATATTACGGTTACGACCGATGGCGATATTACTACGGCAGATGGAGTTGCTTTGAATGCAGCTGATAAGGTAAGCATCAATTCTAAGAAGGGTTCCGTTGCAACTGGCGGTAACGTAACAGCCAATAATGAAGTAGACATCGATGCAGCGAATAATATCACTGCCAACGGTAGCCTCACTTCTACTAATGCTAACGTAGATTTGCTTGCAGGCGGCAGCATTACGACGAATGGCACAGTAAATGCGCTTAACAACGTAATTGCGAACGCTAACGGTAATATCAATACCAATGGCGATGTTACTGCAACAAACGTTAAAGCAGTTCTTAACTCCAGCACTGGCAGCGTAAATACCCAGAACGTAACTGCTGGTCAGGCAGTAGATATCGACGCAAAACAAGATATTACTGCAGGCGGAAATCTCATCTCTAACAGTGGTGACATTACTCTGGATGCAGGCGGCAGCATTACAACCGGCGGAGAAGTTAAGGCGCAGAAGAATGTTGATTATAATGCCAAAGGCAGCATTACTACCAAAGGTATTATCAACAGCAAGGCTGGAAACATCCACCTGCAGACAGACGCAGCTAAAGGCGACATCACCTTCGGCGGCGATGTAACTGCCGATCATGGCAACATCAATATCGACGTACTGCAGAACGGTAGTGTAACCGACCATGACAACAAATTCAAAGCTCTTGGCGACAAGGGTGATATCAACAGCGGCAACTTCGCACTGCAAATCAAGGGTGCCGGAGATGTTGACCTGCACGAGATTTATGCTACCAACAATGCGCTTATCGACGTTGCCAACGGCAATCTTACCTTGGCAAAAATCGACGGCAATCTGGTAGCTCTGCAGCTGAAGACCGAAGGTAAGCAGCTGAAGGTTGATGAGCTTATCGCAGGCACCAAGATTATTGCTCAGGGCAGCGACATTGACCTGAACAAGATTCAGCAGCGTCTGGATGCTGACGGCCTTCTGACCATCGTTCCGGACGGCGCACAGCCTGATAAGCCTATTGACAATCTGAAGATTGGTGAGATAATTACCAATAAGGGTGTCCGCTTCGAGCATCTGTGGCTGAACAACGGCTCTATCAAAGTGAGCGAGGGCATGTTCCATATCGATAAGCTGGTAGTCAACAATGTTGCGCATTTCAGCAATAAGCATATGAAGACTGCTGTATGGGGCGCACCGCCGCAACGTGACGGCAGCGACAGCGTTTACTGGAATAACATTGCAGTGAACAACCCGGCGCAAAATCTGACTGAATGGCGGCAGGAGGGTACTAACCCGGATAAATGGATGTTCCTGCACTTTACTGCACAGCCGAACGTTCAGCATAGCAACGGCGCATTGCTTGATCTGCGTAATTACGATTATGTTTATGACCAACGCTTTACCGCTGTAGACCATATGCTGCAGCAGCTCAACGAAAACAAAGCAGAGGAATATGACATCAATCACGCACCGGATGTAGTACAATACTTCCGCTACGACCTGTATGACCTGGATGAAGACGATAACAAGAGTGAACCCGTAAAAATCACTGTAGAAGCATAGGAGGAAACGCTGATGAACAAAAAGGCAGAGGCTTTTATCAAATACTTGGATGATAAGAAGATTACCTGCTTTGCCATTGAACAGATTAGCGAGGATAAGCTGAACACAGTGGTCTTCCGTTCTCACATTGTTGTTGAAGGCCAGCGTCTGCCGACGCTGGTCATCCTGGACAGCAGTATTTATGGTATGCTTCGCGTGCAGCTGGCAGCAAATGCTGTCAACGAGTGTAACGAAGTGGCTATTCTGAGGGAAATCAACAAGGTGAACCGTCAATATAAGGTGTTCAAATATTATCTTACAGATGACGGTTCACTCTACCTGGACAGCTGCCTGCTCTGCCAAAATGGCAGGCTGGAGGGCGACATGATTTATACCGTGCTGGATGTAATCATCAAGCATCTGGAAAAGGAATATAAAAGAATAATGCAGCTCATCTGGCAGGCCAATTAGCCTGCCGGATGCAGCAAAATTTTGTATATCAAAGGGGTGTTGTCGATGATTACTAATAAAACAAGCTTGCTACTGGTTACGCTTTTGCTGGGATGCAGTGCCGCTGCTTTCGCAGCGCCTACACCTTCGCAGGAAGCAGAATTCCATAAAAGCGGCCTGAACAACGCCGGTGTGGCAGCCAACAGAGCGATAGAGTATATGGAGCGCCAGCGTGTTGCCAAGCAGATTGCCGAGGACAAGGCCAAGGCAAGCAGCAAGGTAGAGCAGGGGAGCGAAAAGCCTGATGCGGAGCAGCAGGCGGCAGTAACCTTTAAGCTGGAAAAGCTGGAGCTTGATGAATCCACCGTACTGGAGCAGGCAGAGCTGCAAAAGCTGACGGCTGAGTATATCGGTAAAGAGGTTGGCGTCAAGGATTTGTACGAGCTGGTGAATAAAATCAACAAGCTGTATCTTGATAATGGTTACTTTACCTGTCGTGCAATTTTGCCGGCACAGACAATTAAAAACGGTACGGTAAAAATTGAGCTTATCGAAGGCAAAACGAATGCTGTTGAGGTGCAGGGCAACAAGTATACCAAAAGCAAATACATCAGCAAGCGTATGAGCCTGAAGCAGGGCGAGGTTGCCAACATCAACAAGCTGAATGACGATTTACTGCGCTTTAACGCTGCTAATGACGTGCAGCTGCGCATTTCTCTGCAGGCCGGCAGCGAGCCTGGTACTACGGATTACGTCATCAGCGCCTATGAACCGCAAAACATCACCTGGACTGTTTACAGTGACAACGCAGGCAGTGATACGAGCGGCGAATACCGCGGCGGCCTGTTCTTTACGGATAGAAGCCTGACAGGTGTGCGTGACGCGCTGACGCTGAACACGATGCTGAGCGATGGCACCAAATCCTTCGGCCTTGGCTACAGCAGGCCCTTAGGACATAGCGGCACCAAGCTGAACCTGCAGTACAGCGCCAACAGCGTTCACATTACGGACGGACAGCTTGAGCCGTTGAATGTACGCGGTCATGCTTATGCCATGAACGTTGGCCTGAGCCAGCCGTTGGTAGTGACGGAAAAGACTCGTACTGAGGCAACACTTGATTACGGCCAGCAAAATTCCAAGACTGATTTCAGCGGCCAGCATTGGCTTGATGATACGATTAAAGGCATTACGGCAGGCTATTCCGTAACTAATTACGGCACAAGCTCTGTTATTTACCAAAAGCATAGCTTTAATGCCGGTACGCATACCAATATTGCCGATAAGGACAAGGATTTTTCCCTGTACCAGCTTAACGGCCTGTACCAGAAAATGTATCAGCACGGACAGCTTTTGAGCCTGCGCCTGGACGCACAGCGTGGCTTCAACAATTATCTGCCTTCCGCCCGTCAGTTCTACATTGGCGGTATGTACAGCGTACGCGGCTACAAAGAAAGCCTGCTTGGCGGCGACAGTGGCTACAGTGTGGGCCTGGAATATTCCGTGCCTGTGACTAAGGACAAAAAGACTAATGCTTTCGTCTTTATGGATCATGGTCAGGTCTTTGGCGACAGTGCCTTTGACAGCCATGTGCTGACAAGCTGTGGCCTGGGCGTGCGCAGCAACATCACCAAGCATATCGGTGCTGCGGTAACATTGGGCGTGCCTTTGATTAAGGAAATCAATAATACTGATGTAGATTCAACTCGCATCCATTTCATGGTAAGCGGTCAATTCTAAAAAAATCTTGTGTAATAATAGGACTGGGGAAGCCTAGTCCTTTTTTTTTGCCTATATATGTAGGAAAAAGAAGCTTTGCCTGTAGCTGATATACTATTATATGAAAAAAATTTCGATAACTGATGACAATTACCGCAATTCAAGCTATAATAAGTATATAAACAAAAAATTATTTTATGAGGTGACATACAATGCAATTTCCGATAGTTTTAGGTGTTTCTGCACGTCACGCACATCTGTGCCGTGAGCATATGGATATTTTATTTGGTGAAGGCAGCGAGCTGCACGTAAAAAAGCCGATTGGTCAGCCTGGTCAGTTTGCTTCCGAAGAACAGATTACCATGGTAACTCCTAAGGATTCCATGAAGCTGCGTATCATCGGTCCTCTGCGTCCGGAAACTCAGATTGAGCTTTCCCTGACTGACGCGCGCAAGGTTGGCCTTGATGCTCCGATCCGCAACAGCGGCGATATCGAAGGCAGCGCAGGCGCTAAGCTCATCGGTCCGAAGGGCGAGTTGGAGCTGAAGGAGGGCATTATTATCGCTGCACGTCACGTGCATCTGTACCCGGAAACCGCTGAAAAATACGGCCTGAAGGATGGCGATATCGTTGATATTACTACAGAGGGCGAGCGTTCCGTAACACTGCATAATGTTCTTGTACGTGCGGGCGTAAAGCATGCTGACGAGGTTCATATCGACACTGACGAAGCTAATGCTTGCAACCTTGGCAGCGGCGTGATGGTGAACGTTGTTACCAAATAACTTCCTTATAATAAAGTAGAGGAGCGAAAGCTTATGAATAAAAGTGCGATTTTAGCAGCAATGCTCATCCTTGCAAGCAGCAGTGCTTATGCCTACGAAAACAGCTATGCCGGCTACAGTCTTAAGGACGGACAGCCTTACTATAAGCTGGAAGCGAAGAAGGTTTATGCGTATACCAATATCAGCAGCAAAAAGGCTTATCAGAACGAAGAGGATTTAAAAAATACCGCAGTTAATATTGTTAACTATTACACAGCAGAGGATATGGAGCAGATTTTAGGCGAAAAATTCTCTACTGCTTATTTTGATGCGGAATATGAGAAGCTGGCACTTTTGGAGCGCTCCCAGCTTAATCCGAAAACCGTGCCTGCGCCGCTGCTGGAGCTTGAAAAATATGCAGAGCACGACAGCAATGGTAATGTAACTATCCAAAGCAAGGTGCTCAAGGAGAAGCTGGACCAGCTTACTCCTGTAATCAAGGTAGGCAAGATTGCCGGCAAAAAGGCAATTACCATTTCTTATATCTATAAGCAATCTGATGTACTGTTTAAAATTGATACCAGCATGGTTTCTGCCAATGATAGATTTTATCTGCTGTCGACGGTGAACAGTGACCAGGATGTATACGCTCCGAAGAAGGATGAAAAAGCAGCCGACGCTGATACAGATGTTGATATCGATGATATTGAAGATATCGATACTGACGAAGCAGGCAGTGAGGATAAAGCAGCAACAACCAAGCCTCAGGACGCAGCTTCTATAAAGGAAGCAGTAGAAAAGGCCATGCAGGTAGAAAATGTTGCTTTGCGCGACATTCCTGCAGAAACAATGCAGCGCTTTGATAAAGCACACACTGATCTGCTGAAGGGCTTTAAGGCTTTTGCTCCGACAAGCACGCCGAAGGCCATCAGCTTTACTGATACTGCAGTCGGCAAAAGTGTGCAGCTGCCGGATGATTGGTTCTACGGCCAGCTGAACCTGCGATATAAGGATAAAGGCACATTTTATCTGACTACGGCTTCTTCTATGAAGCAAATGCAGGACGTTGCCGCAAATACGGATTATGACAATATCTATTCTGTATTTGCTATTCCGGCGTCTGATCCTGAATACCAGCAAAAATTCATGGATCTTTACACCAGCGGCATGCGCAATGTTCTGGAGCATTGGAATCATCTGCTTGTTACCGTCAGCGTAGATAATATTAATGACGCTGATGCTAAAGAGCTTTTAGCAACGCCTGTTGCCAACAAGCTTGCTGTGGAAAGCTTTATTAATGATGGTCTGCAGCGACTGAAGGGTTTCAGCAACGAATACTTTGCTTTGAAGGATTATAAGACAAATTTTGACTTCACCCAGGAAAAAGCTCTTATCGGCATCAATGCTGATACCGATTTGCTGAAGGATTTTGCTTATAACAACAAAATTTTACTTAGCTGCAACCAAAAAGCTGCTACAGCGATGCTTTTTATCAAAAAAACTGACGCTGAGACAGAAAAAAGCCTTGAACAGCAACTGAACGAATGGCACTTTTAATTACACAGGTGCAATGAATTGCAGTGCATGAAAATCTCACGTCTGAGAAAAGGAAAATTTAACATAATATCAATTATCGGACGTAAAATATTATTTTGCAGTCTTTGCGGTAAAAAGGCAGCATTATAGACATGTTTATTTCCCAACTGAGGAAAATGCTGAGAAAAGCGTCAGATTATGAGAATTCTTCGCTTTTTGCTTCTCCCCCGGAGGTTTTGAGAAGTTTTTAGCATTTTTTATGTTAAATTAGCCACTGTGCGCACTGCTGTTTGACGAAATTACTTTTATCTGTTATAATTTGTATAAGGTTAACTATAAACACATGATTGGAGGGTCTAAAATGGGAAGAAGAAAAGCACTCCCGCCGGACTTTGATGGCAACTATACCGAAGATATGTTGTCTGAACGCCAACGTAACATTTTGAAATTCGTCCGTACTTTTATTAATCATAAGGGCTATCCGCCTGCTGTACGCGAAATCGGTGCAGCAGTAGGTTTATCCTCCAGTGCCAGCGTGCATAATCATCTGAAGAAGCTGCAGGAGTATGGCTTCATTCAGCGTGATGCTGCTAAGCCGCGTGCTCTGGAGCTGATGAGCGAAAGCGATGCCTGGAGAAACAAGCTCCTTGTTCCGGTACCGCTGGTTGGTAAGGTTACTGCAGGTGTTCCTATTCTTGCTGTCGAGAACATCGAGGAGACCTATCCTATTCCTCGTGACCTGATTGGCTGCGACGATGATGTTTTCATGCTTTCCGTATGCGGCGACAGCATGATTAACGCAGGTATTCTGGATCATGACTACATTATTGCACGTAAGCAGAATTTTGCTAATAACGGCGATATTGTTGTTGCCCTGATTGACGGCGAGGAAACTACCGTTAAGCGTTACTTCCGCGAGCTGCGCAGTGTGCGCCTGCAGCCGGAAAACGATAAGTACGAGCCTATTGTAGGTTCTGACAACATTAAGGTGCTTGGTAAGGTTATTTCTGTATTCCGTATGCTCTAATAACCTGACTGTAAAATGCATGTAAAATGATGTCACTTTAGCGTCAAATACAAAAAACAGCTCTTTACAGAGCTGTTTTTTTGTTATATATTATAGTTATGAATGTATATAAACGATTTTTACAAGGAGATGACGCATATGTTACATCCATCTACTGATATTATCATGAACGCCCAGCAATTCTTTGCTGCGGACCAGAGCGAAGCTAATCTGGTGAAGCTGCTGCATGCAGTCAGCGTAATGCTGCAGGAAGGTGCAGAGATGCTCATTCCTACTGCCGCAGATGCGCCGGAGGGCCAGCTGCTGCTGCAGACGCAGACTACGGACAGCGGCTTGGAATATATGACTGCTTACAGCAGCAAAGAGGCCTACGAGCAGGGCGAGCCTTGCAACGTTATCAGCCGTCCTTTAGTCAACTACTTTGAAGCTATCCTGCAAATGGACGGCATTGCCGGCATTATCTTTAACCCTGCTTCCCCTGCTCCCTTCAATATTCAAAACCGGATGATCAAGGAACTGCTGGCCGATGCCAAGAAGAACAAGCAGCAGAACGCTATTTCTGTTTGGCGTGGTGACATTACTACGCTGGATTGCGACGCTATTGTCAATGCTGCCAACAGTACGCTTTTAGGTGGCGGTGGCGTTGATGGTGCTATCCACCGCGCTGCAGGACCGCAGCTTTTGGAGGAATGCAAAACCTTAGGCGGCTGCCCGACTGGTGCTGCCAAGATTACCTATGGCTATAACCTGCCTGCAAGCTACATTATTCATACTGTAGGCCCGATTTATAATGGTAAGATTGAGCAAAGACTGGAGCTGGCCGACTGCTACAAGAACAGCCTGGACCTGGCGCGCAAGCATCATCTGCACAGCATTGCTTTCCCGGCGATTTCTACCGGTGCTTATGCTTATCCTGTGGACGAGGCTGCCCGTATCGCTCTTTTGACCTGCACTGAATGGATTAATGCCAACGCCGACTATGGCATGAGCGTTGTGCTTACCTGCTTCAACAGCGGCGTTTACAACGCTTATCAGGAGCTTGTAAAAAAGGCGCAGAACGGCGAGCTGGACTGATTATATAGCGATTTTATGTATGACAAAACCCGTGACTCCTTTTGGAGTGCACGGGTTTTTCTTGGCGTTATTACAAATTTAACAGCGTACAGATTTACGCATTGATGATATTGTTGAACAAAGATTTATTGGCTTCGATAGGTTGCTTGCCGCCGACTACACAGATCAGGCCGTCGCTGAGCATATCCTCTACTACCTTAGCCAGTGCTTGCAGGTCTGCATTGCTTACATTGAGGATTTCGCTGCGGATGCGCTGGCGCAGCTCAACGGGAACGTGCTTCAGATATTGCGCGGTTGCCTTGTCAAGACGCATGCTGTTGGTCAGGGGCTTATCCATCGTGCTAATGGTACCGATAACGTACTTGTTCAGCTCGCGTTCGGGGAATTCTTCGTTTCTCAGCCATTCTGCCAGACCTTGGTAAGCCTCCAGAGTTTTCGGCAGCTGCGGGTCGCGGTAGGATGCAAACACGCCTACGCCGTTCAGCTCAAAGCGTGCAGTAACACCGTAAGCGCCGCCCTGAATACGGATTTTGGTCCAGAGATATTCATAGCTCAGAATGGTTTCCAGTACAGCCATCGCGCCCACGTATTTGTGACCGTGCTTAGCAAAGTTGCCGCCTGCAGCAACGTATTGCACCTTACCTGCGGTAGCAATAGCCTCGTTAACGGTGCCTACGGGCAGAACCTCAGCCTTCTCCCCTGCTTCTGCCTCAGACAGCTTACTGATGAAATCAAGGCACTGCTGTTTTACTGTTGCCTGCTCTTTTACGTCACAGCTATAGCTGAGCAGGAAACGGTTCTTCTGGAAGAAGCGTTTGATTAACAGGCGCAACTGCTCCAGTACCTGCGGTGCCAGCTCGTCGAAGTTATCGGTCAGCTTTTTGAGGAACTGGTAATAGCTGAATTCATCCTGCTCGTTGACGCGTGCGCCGGCAGAGCAATAGGAGAACAGTCTGGTGATAGCAACGGTCTGACCGCGGTTGAAGAAATTGTCATCCCAATCTGTTTTCAGCTCGGATACCAGCTCGCGGAAGCGCTCCAGATCGTCCATCTTGCTTGCCAAAGCAATGGCCTGCAGGATATCCAGCATTTTCGGCAGGTTATCGGTGAGGCATTTGCCTTTGGTGGAGAAGTAAATTTTATAATCATCCGTAGATTCTGCTTCGGTGAAGGCGCGTACAGCGAACGCAATGCCACCGGTATACATGATGGCGTTGGTTGCCAGCTCCTGATAGCTGTAGCGCTCGGTGTTGAACTTGCCCATGATATCTGTGAGCAGATAGCACAGAGGCAGCTTTTCGGCTTCCATATCGGTAATATCAAAATAGAAGCTGGTATAAGCGATTTTGTTTGTATTGCGCGGAAGATACAGCAAATGGCTTGCGCCCAGCTCTTCCTCCTGCGTTTCAATCTTCTCTACCTCCTGCCTGATGTCGCTGCGCTTCAGTACAGGGATGGTTGCGCGTGCTTCCTCACTGTCGGGAGTAGCCTGCAGACGGTGCAGTTCGGCGCATTCGTCGATATGCTGCTGCAGCTCCTCCTGGCTCATCTGTGCCTTGATAGCGCTCATCTTGGCAGCAGCGGTTTCCTGGTCTGCTTCCTCCTTGCCGGGCTGCGGCAGCAGGGTTACCAGCACCTTATGGGTGTTGTCCAACAGATAGTTTTCGATAATGCTTTCGTAATAGTTGGTTTTCAGGCCTTCGCGCAGTGCTGCCAGATATTTGTTGTAGCAGAGGCCTTCAATCGGATTGCCGTCATAAAGCCAGTTATCCATAACGCCGATGCCCAGAATCAGTCCCTTGGGATAGCCGCCGAAATCTGCTTCACGCAGCTTGAATTCCATGGAGTTGATGTTGGCCTCTAACAGCTTTTTGTCAATGCCGTTGATAGTAATGTCCTGCAATGTTTTATAAATAACGCTAATAAATTTATCGCGCAGTTCCTTCTCACTGCCGCTGGCACGGATAGAGAATACCGGCTGATACATGCTTGAGGTATAGCTGCCGTTGATAATCTGGCCCACACCTGCATCCATCAGTGCACGGCGCAGTGCGGAGGATTCGCTGTCCAGCAGGGTGCTTTTCAGCAGGCTCAGAGCCATGCTGGTCTGCAGGTCGGTTGCCTTGCCTGTTACGATAGAAAGCTCGTGATATGTTTTGGCAGTGCAGTCCTCCTCTGCCCCAACCGGATAAAAGGCTTCGATATCCGCAGTACGCGGCAAGGGCTGCTGCTCTGCGATAGCGGAATCAACAGTACCGGTTTTCTCAAAGCTGCTCAGATATTTGCTGTCGAGATATTCCAAAGTAGCGTCGATATCCATATCACCGTATAAATAGATATAGCTGTTTTCCGGGCTGTAATAAGTTTTGTGGAACTGCTCGAATTTTTCCTGAGTCAGCTGCGGAATAGCGTCCGGATAGCCGCCGGATTCAAAGCGGTAGCAGTTGTCAGGGAACAGAGCCTTCATTGCTTCGTTTTCCAGATAAGCGTCCGGCGAAGAATACACGCCCTTCATTTCGTTATAAACAACGCCGTTGTAGCTCAGTTCACCATCGAGGCTGTCCAGATTATAGTGCCAGCCTTCCTGACGCAGGGTGTATTTGTTTTGGTAGAAGGACGGATAGAATACAGCGTCCAGATATACGTCCATCAGGTTATGGAAGTCCTTATCGTTGCGGCTGGCAACGGGATACATGGTCTTATCCGGGAAGGTCATAGCGTTCAAAAAGGTGTTTAAAGAACCCTTAACGAGATCCACGAAGGGCTCCTTTAAGGGATATTTGCGGGAGCCGCAGAGAGAGGAATGCTCCAGAATATGTGCCACACCTGTATCATCTGCAGGCGGAGTTCTGAAGGAAATAGAAAAAACCTTGTTATCGTCATCGTTAGCAAGGTACAAAAGGCGTGCGCCGCTCTTGATATGCTCCAGAATATATGCCTCGGAGCTGATTTCATCTACAAATTGTGCTTGTAAAACCTTAAAGCCGTGGTATACGGCATTTATTGCTAAAGTCATTGTTGCCTCCTAAAAATTTACACTATGGTATTTATTATAACATATTTGCATATCTATTGTCTGAAATTCTTGTAAAAACAGTTAGCTGTTGCTAAAAAAGATTATCTCCTTGCCAAAAGCGCTGTTCTTGCCTATAATAATTAGTATAATAGGCAGACATGGAGGGAGTATTGATGGAAGAAGCACGCTTTACACTGCGCATTCATCCTATTATTATGAATAAGATGAAGCATTTGGCAAAGATAAATGGCCGTTCGGTCAATAAGGAAATCGAACAGATTTTGAAATGGGTTATTGATGATTACGAGCGCCAATACGGCAAAATTGAGCTGACCAAGGCGGAAATGCCGGGCTTCAGCACAGGCGCAACGGTTAAGGAAGCGCCGGAGCAGCCTATGGAAATGCTCTTCGGTTTGGATAATAAAAGCAAAAAATAATATGTAGGCTCCCCTGCCCTACGCTATACAAATAATTAAGGCACTACTGCGCTCACAGTAGTGCCTTTAGTGTTTATGCTTATTTTGCTATTGCGTGCTCCTTCAGCTCCAGCTTTTGCTTTTCTTCTACCTCTTTGATGCGGCAGCTGGCGAAAATAGAACCGGAAACGTTATGCCATACGCTGAAGATAGCGCCCGGAAGCGTGGCCAGCGGATTAGCGGCGAAGTTTGCGGTCGCCAGAGCAAGCGCCAGACCGCTGTTTTGCATTGCAACTTCGATAGCAATAGAAGTTTCCTTAGCGTAGGATACCTTCATCAGACGCGCCATGCCCAGGCCCAGGGCCATACCGATGCCGTTGTGCAGGACAACTGCCAACATTACGATCAGACCGCAGCTCATCAGCTTAGCAGCATTGACAGCAACGATACCATCGATAATGGTTACAATCGCTACAACGGAAACCAACGGCAGAATACCGCCCAGCTTGACGATGGTTTCGTGGAAAAGGCTGTTTAAGATGATACCTGCAAGCACAGGCAGCAGCACAATCTTCACTACGGAAAGTACCATAGCCATAAAGCTTACCTCAACCCAGGAACCTGCCAGCATGTACACCAGCACAGGTGTTACTAGCGGTGCAATCAGAGTCGAAGTGATGGTCATGCCAACGGATAAGGGAACGTCACCCTTAGCGATGTAGGCAATAACGTTGCTGGCAGTACCGCCGGGGCAGCAGCCTACGAGGATAACGCCCAGAGCGATATCAGTATCAAGATTCATCACTACAGCCAGAAAATAGGCTGCCAAAGGCATAATGGTATATTGCAGGATACAGCCGGAAATAACCTCCTTAGGTCGGGAAAAGACGATTTGGAAGTCCTCGCGTTTGATGGTCAGGCCCATGCCGAACATTGCCGTACCAAGGAAGAGAGCGGTATACTGCGGAATCCACATGAATTTCTGCGGATGGGTAAAGGCAATAGCAGAGGTGATTAAAATCACGACGGCGATGTACTTGGATAACAATCCGCTAACCTTGCCAATGATGTTTAAAACGCTGTTTTGCTTGTTCATATTAAATTGCCTCCTTACATGTATGCTGCCCTGGGGCAGTCACGCTGTTAATTGCCTCGAGCAGAAGCAATTACATGGGTATTGTACCACAAAAAGGAGGAAAAATCCATGCCCGGCTTAAAGTATCAGCAGGCCTCCAGCAGGTGCGACACCTTCACCTGCAGCTTATCGGCGATGCGGAATACCAGGTCCATACTCGGGCGCGCGCTGCCGTGCTCGATTTTACTCAAATACTGCGGAGTAATGCCTATCTGCTCTGCGAGCATCCCCTGCCCCAGCTCCTGCATGATTCTGTAATAACGTATTTTTCTGCCCATTTCTACATACTTTTCGCAATACATATATCATCCACTCCTCTACTTCTTACTGATTATAGCTTACAGTATTTCCGGCATTTCTTCATGTAAAAAAAGGTGCGAAGACAGCCTTGATACTGCTTGCCAAAGTAAATACAGGCGCATTCCTGAAAAACGTGCCGGCAATCAGTGTTGCTTTTGCCTTATGCCTTAGCATAATCTTATTATAAAAAATAGGATAGCCAGAGATTGGCTATCCTAAAAAATTTTTTGAGAAACTTTTAGATATTTTTTGCGAAAATGAATTTTGCACTTAATTTACCGGTATTTCCTGTCTGGAAATAACCTCAATCAGCTCGCCCTGGCTTTTCAGCCAGATATCAATGCCCTTGCCGAAAACCTCCGCTTCGATAAGTGTGCCGTTTTCGCTCTCCTCTACTACCTTTGCCGTAGGCAGGCGGTCAAGGATGTACTCGTAGCTGCCACCCTTAAACAGGAAGCGCAGGCGCTGCAGATGGCCGCCGTACATAAACTGGATGCGCTTGCGGAACTCGCCCTCCTCAAAGCGTTTGGAATACGGAACGGCAAAATGCGTTTCGGTGACGCTAAAGCTGTTGATTCTGTCGATGCGGTAGATAGTCGGGAAGGGATCGTTTTCTATCTCGAATTTGAGCTCCTCCTTTTCCTTGGGCACAATGAAGCCTGCCAGATAAAAGTAGAATTCGGAGAACATGATGCCTACGGGCTGTAGTCTACGCTGCACCAGCACACCGTCGGTACGGCGGTAGTTGATGATTATTTCCAGATGCTCATGCACAGCGCCGCTAAGCTCCCACATTTTCTTCAGGAACTTATCCTTGTGCTGCGGCTCTACATAAAGCAGCTTTTCGTTGCCTATAAGCTCGCTCACACGCTGCTGCTCTGTTTTGGGGATACAGCAGTCAATCAGCTTATCAAGAATCGGATACAGCTCATTTTTGGTGAACGCCCTGCTCTCCAGCAGTATCTTGAGCGTGGCGAAAACCTCCTCGTTGGACAGCAGATTGCGTGAGGGCGGTACAAGCTGGTAAGCGCCGAGCTTCTGGTTGTAGACCAAATCCTGCACCAGGCCTGATGCTTCATTCTGCTCATGTAAAAAGGACCGCAAGTCTTCTATGTCGCGCTGAATAGAGCGTAAGGAGCAGCCGAAGCGTTGGGCCTCCTCCTTCTTGTAGAGCATTTTGCCGTCTACCAGACGCGAATACATATAGAGCAAACGATCCTTTGCGATGCGTAAATCTGTCATTATTAGTTCCTCCCTGCCATGAAATTTGCAAAGTGGTTGATGCAAGAAAATCTCTTTAAGCTAATTATAGCACAATCATTCTCTTAAGCAAACGTTTTGCCACCGGCTATAAGCAAATTTTACCATAGCGGGAGGACACATACTGTCTTTCTCTAAAAATATTTTTGGCTTTTCAGCATATTTCAGAGATAACAGGAAAATTTTTACGCCTGTTCAGTTTTAAGCACAGGCAGAAAGCCGTCCAGTGCTTCCAGAGCACGTGCTGCAATCTGAGCGTTCTTTTCTCTTTTCTTGCGGATGCGTACAGTGAGCGGCGGAATGAGACCGAAGTTGATGTTCATCGGCTGGAAGTTTTCAATCGCCGGGTTGCTGATGTAGTTGGCCAGTGCTCCGTGTGCGGTTACGTCGGGGAATTCTACCTCCGGCAGCTCCAATACCGCTCTTGCAGCAGCTAAACCGGCCATCAGTCCGGAGGCTGCCGACTCGACGTAGCCTTCTACGCCTGTCATCTGCCCGGCAAAGTAGAAGCGCTTGTTGCTGCGCAGGTTGAAGTGCTTATCCAGCAGCTGCGGCGAATTCAGATAGGTGTTTTTGTGCATAACGCCGAAACGGACGAACTCTGCGTTCTCCAGACCGGGAATCATGCCGAAAACGCGTCTTTGCTCCGGCCATTTGAGATGTGTCTGGAAGCCTACCAGATTATAAAGGGAGGCAGCGGCGTTATCCTGACGCAGCTGCACTACTGCGTAGGCTTCCTTGCCGTTACGCGGGTCAATGAGGCCTACAGGCTTCAGCGGACCGAAGCGCATGGTGTCCTCGCCTCTTGCAGCCATTTCCTCGATAGGCATGCAGGCTTCAAATACATCATGCTCAAAATCTTTTACGGGAGCGCTTTCCGCATTGCAGAGAGCTTCCCAGAAGGCAACGTATTCCTCCTTCGTGTAGAAGGGGCAGTTGAGGTAGTCGGCGCCGCCCTTGTCGTAGCGGGAGGCACGGTAAACCTTGTCATAGTCCAGGGAATCGGCGGTAACAATCGGTGCTGCGGCATCAAAGAAGTGCAGATAATCAGCCTGCAGCAACTTTTTGATATCGGCGAAAAGCGCGTCGCTGGTCAGCGGGCCACTGGCTACGATGACAGTGCCTTCAAGGCTTTCCAGGTCGGTCACCTCTTCGTGGATGACGGTAACGAGCGGATTGGCCTTCACTGCTTCGGTTACGGCAGCGGCAAAGCCACCGCGGTCAACAGCCAGAGCGCCGCCGGCAGGCACCTGATGCTCGTCAGCCTTTTGCATGATGAGAGAGCCTAAACGGCGCATTTCTTCCTTCAGCAGGCCGACAGCGTTTTCAATATTGCCTGCGCGCAGGGAGTTGCTGCAGACAAGCTCGGCAAAATATGCGGTTTTATGTGCTTCGTCACTTTTTACGGGACGCATTTCGTGCAGGATTACAGGGATACCGTGGCGCGTGAGCTGGGTAACGGCTTCGCAGCCTGCCAGGCCCGCACCGATTACATGTACAGGAGAGATAGTCATTTATTCGTTGCTGCCTTTCTTAGTTGTAGTAGTTTTTTTAGTTGCGGTTGTTTTCTTTGCAGTAGCGGTTTTTTTGGCGGTAGTTGTTTTAGTAGCGGTAGTCTTTTTTGCCACCGTAGTTTTCTTGGTTGCGGTTGTTTTAGCTTCCCTAGTCTTTGCTGCAGCTGTTTTTGAAGCATATACCGGTCTTGCCTTGGAGCATTCCGGGTTGCTGCAGAATTTGCGCTTGCTACCGTTGCGTTCCACGTGCTCTACCATCATATGCTTGCATTCCGGACATTCTTCGTTAAGCGGCTTATCCCAAGTGGTGTAATCGCATTCAGGATATTTTTCGCAGCCATAGAATACCTTGCCGGTCTTGCTTTTACGTTCAAGGATATCGGCGCCGCACTTAGGACATTTGACGCCAATCGGGTGCAGAATAGGCTTGGTGTTGCGGCATTTGGGGAAGTTGGGGCAAGCCAGGAATTTGCCGAAGCGTCCCTCGCGGATAACCATCATAGTGCCGTCGTTGCATTTGTCGCAGGGTACGTCGGATACTTCCAGCGGGATTTCAACGATAGGAATTGCCACGCCGGCGTGGTCCAGCTCCTTTTTGAAGGGACCGTAGAATTCGCTGAGGACTTCGTCCTTGGTGTGCTTCTTCTCGGCAACCTCATCCAGCTTTTCCTCCATCTGGGCGGTGAAGCCGATGTTGATGAGTTCCTTGAAATATTCGGTGAGCATATCCACGGTCATAATGCCAAGCTCGGTAACGAGCAGCTTTTTGGCATCCTTAACAACGTAACCGCGGGTGAGCAGTGTAACGATGGTAGGTGCAAAGGTGCTGGGGCGGCCGATGCCCTTCTCCTCCAGCTCCTTGATGAGCGTTGCTTCGGTGAAGTGCGCAGGCGGCTCGGTGAAGTGCTGCTCTGCCGGCAGCAGCTTGTAAAGCAGCAGCTTGCTGCCGGGTTCGACGTAAGGAACCTTGGAGTCCTTTTCTTTATCGTCATATTTGCTGTGCAGCTGCAAGAAGCCCGGGAATTTCAGTACGGAGCCTGTTGCACGCAGCTGGTAGTCGGCAGCATCAATTGTCATGGTGGTAACGTCATAAACAGCGTCCGTCATCTGACTGGCAACAACGCGGTTCCAGATGAGCGTATACAGCTTCAGCTGGTCGTTGGTGAGGTGCTCCTGCATCTCGGCCGGGGTACGCATGACGCTGGTCGGACGAATCGCCTCATGCGCGTCCTGAGCGTTCTTTTTTGTGCTGTAATGGTTTTCCTTCGCCGGGCAGAATTCGCTGCCGAAGTTTTGATTGATATAGTCGCGGATTTCGGCAATGGCAACCTCTGCCAGACGCACGGAGTCGGTTCTCATGTAGGTAATCAGGCCGACGGAGGTTTTGCCCAGAGATACGCCTTCATAAAGCTGCTGTGCGAGCATCATGGTCTTTTTGGCGCTGAAGTTGAGCTTTTTGTTGGCCTCCTGCTGCATGCTGGAGGTAGTAAACGGCGGTACGGGGTGACGCTTGCGTTCCTTTTTTACGGCGTCACTCACGATGTAATCAGCCTTGGAGAGTGCTTCCTCCGCTGCTCTTGCCTCCTGCTCGTTGTGCAGCTCCAGCTTTTTGCCCTTATATTTCACTGCTTCCGCTTCAAAGAGCTGGCCCTTGCTGCCTTCACGCAGCTTGGCGCTTAACGTCCAGTATTCTACCGGCACGAAATCTTCGATTTCACGGTCGCGGTCAGCAACGATTTTGGTAGCAACGGATTGTACGCGGCCGGCGCTCAGGCCCTTGCGGATTTTGCGCCACAGCAACGGGCTCAGCTGATAGCCTACGATGCGGTCTAAAATACGGCGTGCCTGCTGTGCATCAACCATATCCATGTCAATGCAACGCGGATGCTTGATAGCGTCCTTGACAGCGGCAGCGGTAATTTCATGAAATTCGATACGGCAGGCAGATGTCGGGTCAATTCCCAGGATAAATGCCAGATGCCAGCTGATTGCTTCACCCTCGCGGTCAGGGTCAGTTGCCAGCAAAACTTTGTCGGCTTTTTTAGCTTCAGCCTTCAGGGATTTGATCAAATCGCCCTTGCCGCGGATGTTGATATATTTCGGCTCAAATTCGTTTGCATGCTCCTCGTCCGGCAGAAAGGTTACACCCAAGGTGCTTTTCGGCAGGTCGCGCAGATGTCCCATTGAAGCCTTTACAGTATAGTTTTTGCCTAAAAATTTTTCGATAGTCTTGGATTTCGTAGGTGATTCCACGATAACCAGAGTCTTTGCCATTTATGTTCCTCCTACTTTCGGTAGTAACGCTGCGCCTGGTCTGTAGCCACCAGTCCGGCGGCCTGCAGGTCAAGCAGCTCCATGCTCACGGCAGCAAAAGCGGCTCCGCTCTGCTCCGTCAGCTTTTCTAAAGAAAGCGCTCCTGCCTGCAAAAGTGCAAGCAGCTTCGCTCCTAATTCCGTTGTGACAGGTGCGGGCGCAGGCTTTGGTTCCAGCGGCGCGCAGTCAAATATACTCGGCTGGGTTATGCGGCGGTTCATAGCCTGCTGCCAGCTTCTTTTATCGTCTAAAATATCCTGTGGCATATCCACCAGCTTGGCACCGGTGCGGATAAGCTCGTGACAGCCTATGCTGCTGCCGTCGAAAATATTCCCCGGTACGCAATATACCTCACGTCCCTCATCTGCAGCGATGTTCGCCGTAATTACAGCGCCACTGCGCTTGCCTGCCTCTGCTACCAGTACGGCCTGCGACAGACCTACGATAATACGGTTGCGCGCAGGAAAGTTGGCTGCTATGGGCGGTACTCCCGGCGGGTATTCCGACACGAGCGCGCCGCGTTCGGCAATGCGGGCAAACAGTCTGGCGTTTTCCGGCGGATAGGCAATATCCAGCCCGCAGCCAAGCACTGCCACCGTCACACCTCCGGCCTGCAGGCAGGCCTCGTGCGCCGCCGTGTCAATGCCCTTGGCACCGCCGCTGATAATGGGTATACCCTCGCGCGTCATCACCTTGGCAAAGTAGCCTGCGGCACGCACGCCGTATTCGCTGCAGCGCCGTGAGCCGACGATGGCAAAAGCATAATTTGCCTGCGGCAGCTCGCCCTTGACGTACAAAACTAAGGGCTTGTCGCTCAAGTTCTGCAGGCTCTGCGGATAGGCAGCATCGGTATAGGCCAGTATCTGCACGCCGTTATGACGGCAGAAGTAATCCAGCCTTTGCGGCAGACGCGCATCACGGTTGCTGATAAAGTTTTGCACTGCTCGCGGCGTACAGAGCCCTGTTGCCGTAAGTGTGGCGGCGCTCGCTTCAAAAACAGCGCGGGCACTGCCCAAAGCGTTAATCAGATCAGGTATTCTGCTGCGTCCCAGACCGGGGACAACAGCGCAGACAGCGGCAAGATATAAGGTATCCATAAGGTCACACTCCTCCTGTAATACATACATTATTATGCAGTCAGAGCGGAACTTCATGCCACAGCCTTCATAATATGCGATTTTCTTACATTATAATGATGAAATTCGTATTGGTCAAGTAAATTAATTATACAATAGAAGAAATTGTCAGCAAAATGCGAGGCAAATTCTTCACGAAAACGCACAAAAATCGACCTATATACAGCAAAAGGACTCCCTCATACGAAGGAGTCCGAAATTTATTTTTGCAGTTTTTTCATAACGTAGTCGACAATCTGCTGTGCTGCTAGCGGATGCGCATGCTCGCTGCAGGCTGCTGCCTCACGCGGGCTTGCAGTTGTGCTTTTGATGTGCTGCACCAGCTCGTCGGTAGAACGTGCCACCAGAGCGCCGCAATACTGCTGCAAGAAGGCGGCGTTGCCCTCCTCCTGCCCCGGCAGTGGCTTGTAGATTAACAGGTCCAGTCCGCTCGCCAGCACCTCGGCAGAGGTTAAACCGCCGGCTTTGGTGATAATCATATCAGCGCCGGCCATAAGCTGCGGCACGTCCTCGCGGAAGCCGTAGATTTCGGCTGTAGCGCCGTATTTGGCTTGCAGCTGTGCTGCCAACGCCTCGTTGTGGCCAGTGACGGCAACAACGCGCAGGTTTTTCAGAGCGGCGCGCTGCAGTGCCGTGATAATCTCTGCCATCGGCAAAAGGCCTTCACCACCGCCCATCAAAAGGCAGACGCGTTCGTTTTCGTCCCAGCCGAAGAACTCGCGGCATTTCTGCTTGTCGTGCTTAATCATAAACTGCTGGCGCACAGGAATGCCCATAGCCTGAATGTCGGCAGTAGTAGTGAGCTTGTCACGTAGCAGCTCGTCGGCGATAAAGTAGGTATCCACGCCGTCGCAAACCCACCAGCGGTGAATTGTAAAGTCGGTCACTACGGCGCCGAGCCAGAGCTTGGGATGCTGCTTTTTGTAATAGCCGATGATGCCTGCAGGTGTGGCGTGCGTGGCGATTACCGCGTCAGGCTGCACGCTGCGCAGGTAGCTGCCGCCTAAGCGTGCCAAAAGGCTGTTTAAAAGCTCACGCAGCCATAAGGAGCCGCCCTGCTTATTGCCCCAGCTGTAGGCCAGCTTGTAAAGCCACGGGCAGCATTTTAAAATCCACAGGTAGGTGCCTAAAAAGGCCTTGCCCAGAAACTGCGGGAAGAAGTCGAAAATGTTGCCGTGGATGACCTCAACCTCCGGACGATCGGCGAAGGCCTGCTCCAGCGCTTCGGCTGCCAGCCTGTGTCCCGAGCCTATGGGTGCCGAAAGCAGGAGCACAGTATATTTTTTTCGTGTTTCGTGCATATTTATCACCATCTATATTGTATCGGAAATATAGCTAATCGGAATTTTTTTGCGAAAAAGGCTTGCTATCATAGCCTTTATATTGTATCATATTTTTAACTACAATCAATAGTTAATGTTCTCGCAAAGAGTAAAATTCGTGAGAAATTTTTGGGAGGCTCATCAAATGACTACAAGAAGACCTGTTGAAAGCTTTAGCTTTCCTGTAGAAAAAATTAAAGAAGGTTATTATACTGACGCATATTTTATGCGTTCCGAAGAAATCTTAAACGGTGATAATTATCATCCACGTGTGCTGATGCAGGTGTTCGCTCGTGACCATGTTGTTGTTTGCGGTACCGACGAGGTCATTGCTCTGATTCGTCAATGCGCTTTCCATCCGGAAACTATCGAAATTCATTCCCTGCGTGACGGCGAAGAGGTTGATGAATGGGAAACCGTTATGACTATCGAAGGCGATTATGCCGACTTTGCGCATCTGGAAACCATCTATCTGGGTATTCTGGCACGCCAGAGCCGCATTGCTACCAATGTTCGCCGCGTAGTGAAGGCTGCCAACGGCAAGCCGGTGCTTTTCTTCCCTGCACGCTATGATATTTACCAGACTCAGGAATCCGACGGCTATGCAGCTTTGGTTGGCGGCATCCACGGCTTTTCTACCGATGCCAATGCTCTGGCAGCAGGCGGCAAGGGTTTGGGCACTATCCCCCATGCATTGATTGCTTCCTATAAGGGTGACACTGTTGCTGCTACCGAAGCATTCGATAAATATGTTGACCCGTCTATCGCTCGTATCGCTCTGGTTGACTTTGACAACGACTGCGTAAATACTTCTCTGGCTGTTGCCCGCAAGCTGGGCAAAAAGCTTGCAGGTGTGCGTCTGGATACCTCCGGCAGCATGGTTGACAAGAGCCTGTGGACTCAAATCGGTACCTTTAAGCCGACCGGTGTTTGCAAGGAGCTTGTTTGCAACGTTCGCCGTGCGCTGGATGCCGAAGGCTTCAACCACGTTAAGATTATCGCTTCCGGCGGCTTTGACGCTGAGCGCGTAGCAGCGTTTGAGGAAATGGGCGTACCGGTTGATACCTATGCAGTAGGTTCTTCCTTCTTCGACGGCAACATCAACTACACTGCTGATATCGTTAAGGTTGACGGCAAGGACTGCGCTAAGGCCGGCCGCAAATACAATCCTAACCCCAAAATGGAGCTTGTGAAATAATTTGCAACAATGAGGTTGCAGTGCGAAAGTGCTGTAGCCTTTTTTGCTATCCGAACATCATAGTAACCTAAAAGCTTAGCTAAAAGTATAAATAGAACTGCAACGTAAAAGTCAGTTAGAAGTTTAGCTTGAAGTACAACGTAAAAACAGGAGAATATAGTGTCATGCAGGGAATAAAAATTACAGCGAATAAGTGTCCGGAACCACATGCGGGCGCATCCAAGAAGCAAGTCCGTAGGACGATGCTGATTGGTTTATGCGCGCCATGCGATAGTGTCCCAAGAAGCAAGCTCACAGAGCGCAGCTGATTGGCTTGACACGAACCGCTAAGGGGCGCAATGTCTGAGCGCTATGCTTTGCTTGTGCAGTACAATCTCTTAGCTTCGCACGAGTTTTGCGCCACTTCGTCTTGGTTCCACACGAAATGAGCGACCGTAATTTTTGCTGACCGAAAGGACACTAATTCTCCGAATATAACCCACTTTATAATATTTTTCGTATCAAAGTAAAGAAAAGAAGGAGAATAAGTATCGCGTAGGGAATAAAAATCACAACGATTAAGTTACTGCAATTAGAAGAACTTCTTCTCCGTAATATCTAACGCAATTTCATACATATACAAAGGAGAACCCACCATGTCATTGAATACAACTCCCGCTGCCGAGCGTATCCACATCGGTATTTTCGGTAAGCGTAACGCCGGCAAGTCTAGCCTTATCAACGCCATCACCAGTCAGGAGCTTGCCATTGTCAGCGAACAAAAGGGCACTACTACCGACCCTGTATATAAGGCTATGGAGCTTTTGCCCCTCGGCCCCGTAATGATTATCGACACCCCCGGCCTCGACGATGAGGGTGAGCTGGGCGCGCAGCGCATTGCCAAAGCTCAGCAGGTGCTCGGTAAGTGCGACATCGCTCTGCTCGTTGTAGATGCCAGCGTAGGCCTCAGCGAGGCGGATAAAGCACTGTGGCAGCAGCTGCAGGCGAAAAAGCTGCCATCTATTCTCGTACTGAACAAGGTAGAGCTTTTGGACGAAATGCGCCAGGCACTGCTCACCATGGAGGCCATGAAGCTCACCAAACAATGCTTCCTTGTCAGCGCCGTCACCAACCGTAACATCAACGAGCTGAAGGAGGCTATCGCCGCTTTGCGCCCGCGGGAGGTAGAACGCCAGCTGCTTGGCGATCTGATCAAGCCCTGCGACATCGTAGTGCTCGTAACGCCGATTGACAGCGCCGCCCCCAAGGGCAGGCTCATCCTGCCGCAGCAGCAGGTACTGCGCAACGTGCTCGACAACAAAGGCATCGCCGTAACCGTGCAGGAAAGCGAGCTGGCGGAAGCACTGGCACGCCTTGCCTTCCCGCCAAAGCTCGTCGTAACCGACAGTCAGGCCTTCGGCGCAGTCAGCAAAATCGTTCCGCCCACCGTTCCGCTCACCTCCTTCTCCATCCTCATGGCGCGCTACAAGGGCACGCTCAGCTCTGCCGTGGAGGCAGTGCGTGTGCTCGATACATTAAAGAATGGCGATAAGATACTCATCAGCGAGGGCTGCACACACCACCGCCAATGTCAGGACATCGGCACAGTGAAGCTCCCCGGCTGGACTCGCAGCTTCACCAAAGCGGAGCCTGAATTCTGCTTCAGCAGCGGCACGGAATTTCCTGAGGATTTGTCACAGTATAAGCTTGTAGTGCATTGCGGCGGCTGCATGCTCAACGAGCGCGAAATGCAAAGCCGCAGCGAGCGTGCTGTAGCGCAGAACGTCCCCATGACCAACTATGGCATTGCCATTGCCTATATGCACGGCATTTTAAAGCGCAGCGTCGCTCCCCTGCCGGATATCGCCAAGCTGCTGGAGTAAAGCGTCAGCAGATAACCTGGAGAAAGTGAGGGTATGAACCATGCAAGGCATTTTATATTATTACCTGATTTTCATTAACTGCACCGCCTTTATTGTCTATGGTGCTGATAAAGCCTTCGCTAAGCTGCATAGCTGGCGTGTGCCGGAAATAGTGCTGCTGCTTTTGGCAGCGCAGGCGCATTTATTGCCATGCAGCTTTTCCACCATAAGACACAGCATTTGAAGTTCATCTTCGGCGTACCGCTCATCTTCTTCCTGCAGGTGGCACTCATCAGCTATTTTTTCTATAAGGGCTGAGCGCTCTCTAAAAACCGTACAAACCGTACAACCCCTTGCTGCATAAGGCTTTGGGGCTGTACGGTTTTTGTGTTGCACTTATAACTCCGCAACCTTAGGCGGATACTTTGCTTCAAAAGCGCGCAATACACCAAGCAATCTTTCGTCCAGGTAGCTCATGCCCTGCTCCCGTAGTTTTTGCGGAATGCCGTAGTAGCATTCTGCTATCGCACCGGTGATTGCTGCCAGTGTGTCGCTGTCACCGCCGATAGAAATAGCATTACGGATAGCATCTTCATAGCTTGTCGACTCAAAGAAGGCCATCAATGCCTGCGGTACGGTATTCTGGCAGGTTTCGTTGAACATATAGGAATCGCGGATACCGTCGAGCGTGAAGTCCATAGGATAATAGTTGGCATTAATATAATCCCTGATAGCTTGCATAGTTGCGCCCTGCTTGGCCATAAATGCTGCCACAGTAGTTGCCTCCGCTCCCTTGATGCCTTCCGGATGGTTGTGCGTCACGTCCGTCACCATCAGCGAAAGCTGTTTGTCCTGCTCCATAGTATTCGCAGCATAGACAACACCGCTCACGCGCATTGCCGAACCGTTGCCATAGCTGTTATAAGGCTGCGGGTCGCCAAAATAAAGCCAGCAGGAAAAGGTTCTGCCATAACCGGCATCAGGATATGCTTCACCAAAAGCACGCATTTTTGCTACAGCCTGCTCGCGCAAATCACTGAAATCAGGCTTGCTCTCCAAAAGCGCCTCGCATAACGCCAAAGACATTACGCTGTCATCTGTAAAAAAGCAGTCATTAGTCAAAAACTCAAAATCCTTCGCTTTGTAATTATCCCATTCAAAACGTGAACCGACAATATCACCGATAATTGCACCCAGCATTGTATACGCCTCCACTCATTTGTTATATGTATATTATAGCATAATCGTTTAAACCGTACATCATAACAAAAACCGTACACGCGCAAAGCTTTGCCCCACCTGCGTTTGTACGGTTTATACGGTTTTGTACGGTTTTTGAGGATAGCCAAAATATAAGCATATAAAGCTAAAGAAACGCTCTGCCAGCCTTACGGTCAGCAGAGCGTTTTATTGTGTCGTTATTAAGTGTTATATATTTTATTCTTCCCTCGCCTGCTTTGAAGATATCCATAAAGTATATTGCACTAAGATAAGTATACCAACTAATACCATAGCTAAAGCTAAATACGAACTATCATGCAAAAATAAAAGAAGAATTAATCCTGCAGGCACCAGATAGTTTTTATAATCTGGATGGTTTTTGTAATAATCTATGTTGCTTCTCTGCTTATCAATCCTATTGTTTATAGTTTTTGCCTGATAACGGATTGCCCACAGATCATGTAAATCGCAGATATCAACAAGCAAGAACCCGAAAAAGAACGGAAAAGCAATTGCGAAAGCATAAAAAGCAAAAGTATAATCAGGTTGCCACCAAAGCTTATTTGTTACTAGTACAGACGCGATCAAAAGCATCATGCTGTAAAACCAGATTCTAAATATAAGCAGTATGTTGTAATAAAATTTCTTTACCAGATGCAGACTTTGGGGCCACAATATCCTTTTATCCATAAAGTAATTTCTGCGTTTAAAAAACAACAGAAAACATGCTACGCAAATTGCGTACAACCTTACATCTTGCAGGACAAACAGAAAAAACATAACTATACAGATTATTATTTTTTTGCCAGTTTCCGCTTCATCGTCTGTTTTTTCCTCTGGCTCGCATTGTTGATATGTATTTGCAACCTGTTGGCCATTATCATCCAGGTAATTGACCATGCTTTCCGGATTAACGCTTTCCTGTGCAGTATTCGGGAAATCTTCATCCGCTGAAGCAAGAGGGACAGGTGGAGCATCCTCAGTCTTATCATCACTTTCATCTAATACTTTCTTTAGTACCCCGGATTTTTGCATAGATGCACCAACGGCAGCAGGAGCAAGCAGCAAAACAAAAGCTAGTAATCCTGAATATAAACCATATGTTGCATATTTAATTGCACCTACAACAATAGCGAAGAAAACACATGCCCCTACTGCTAGCTTGGTACGTTTATCGTAAAGTGCGTGCAATATTGTGACTACAAAGAAAAGATATAAATATATCTGCCATTTTTCCATGTGCATGTCCTTTTAAAATACCATTCTCCACAAAGTATTAAGGATGTGTGGCATTTTTCTTTCATATTTTTATGAAGTTGCTTAGAATTGGTACTTTACAGGCTCATTACGGCTTGTGAAGGGATCAAGGATATCAATGAACGGTTCGCCTGAGTAGGCAGCCAATTCACACGGTTTAAGCGTAGCTGAAGTTTTGTTCGCATACTTATTATTAATTTCTTCGTAATCAAACGCAGGCGGTTCAGGCGGGATAATTTCTGGTGTAATTGTTACGTTAAATTCCTGCTTCGTCTTATTAATGATAAAGGTAAATGTAACAGGTTTGTCGCCAGGCTGGTACTTGGTATAAACGTCATATAACAATCCTGAAATATTAAACCTTCTACCATTAACACCGATAACGCGCACCAGCTCTTTATTGGCTAACGCATCCGCTAATGGTTTCAATTCGGGGTTGGAACCTATGCTGCTAATTTTAATCTTATCTTTATCACAATATTTATATTTTTTTGTTTCAAAGCCATAATTCCGTTTGCCATAAAAATCCGTATAGGTCTTTTCAATAGCTTCAAGCACATCTTGGTTGAATGGTTCATAATCGTAGTAGAAGTCCCATTTAGAATTATAAAGAATACATTTATTGAAATTCAGCCATGTTCCTTCCGGTTTTTCATTAAACCAGATAAAAGTCGAATACGTTGAATTCCATACCGGTACCAGTACCCTCATGTTATCATCAAAGGTATTTTCTGTAAAAGAATTGGTTACCCGTCCATCTTTTCCGTGCGGGTTTAAGTTATAACGCAAAAGCTCCTTGACCTCTTTGAAGGTTTTGTTGGGAAAGAATACTTGCAAATCGGGCTGATAGTAATCATTAAAATTGTAATGGTTACCAATGATATTAGCCTTTTTAACTGCTTCTGCCTTGGCTTTAGCTGATTTCTGCAGCTCTTGATGCGAAGCAAGCGATGTCAGATAAACATCCTTTGGCGCAATGCGAAAGTCTACGTCACGAGTTTTGCCGTTAGGCAGGCTGAGTACACAATTTAACTCAGTAGTATTACTGCGGCGATCCTGTTCATTCTTGCCGCCGATATAATCTGCTAGCTTCTTCCAAGCTACTGGATCATATTTAAACCATTTGTCAATTCTGTCCTCCGGCAACACGTAATCAGTTTTTATATCCAATTGTTCTAACGGTATTTCAATACCTGTCAGATTATGCACTAGCTTAGCTGATACATAATCATCACCCTTAACGCGCATATGCAGCAGGCTGATATCCTTATCCTTATAGTTTACTACACGCTGGTACTCGAAAAACTGTCTGCCGTTGCGACGGATGTTTCCATGATTAAAGAAAATATCCGTATCACCTTTTTGTGCAACATCTGAAGCATTAGCAGTGCCTAGGGACATAATTAAAGAAAATCCTAATCCTAAAGTCAAAATCTTTTTCATCTTATACTTTCCTCTCTATATTTCTTTTTTTCATGTACAATTATTGTATATGCTTTACATTTTAATTATTCGCCATGAATATAAATTTCCCTGCATATACCGCATCATTCTCTCATCTTCTTTATCACTTGACTTATTTTCCTTACCATGCTAAACTGTATACGAATTCAATATTGTTGTCGCCTAAGGTAAGATCTTTCGTTGTAGTACGAGAGGTCTTTTTTGTTTATAGGCGACTTGTTGAGTACGTGTATACGTGCTATAATTAAATTACAGGGAGGTTCTCTATAGTTACAATGAAAGACAAGGCCCTGCTCAACCTCTTATTGAAAAACGGTTGGGAACTGACTAACGTAAAAGGAAGTCATCACCGTTTAAAGAAAGGCAATCAGGTTGAGGTTATTCCTGTTCATGGTAAGGATATGAAAATAGGCTTGCTTATGGCTATCCTCAAAAGAACAGGCATTAAATTATAAAGGAGGCGCTACATCATGCTCGTAATATATCCCGCAATTATTCATGTAGATGACGACGGCCTGTGGGCAGAATTCCCCGACCTTCCGGGCTGCTTTACGCAAGGCGATACGCAGGAGGAGCTGCTAGCCAACGCGGCGGAAGCTATGGAATGCTTTTTGCTGGGACTGCTGGAGGACGGCGACAAGCTTCCTCAGGCTTCTGCTCCCCAAAACATCAAATTGACCGAACCCAATACCTATACTTCCTTGATCCAGTCAAAAATAGACCTGGCGAAGAATACACGTTCTGTTAAAAAGACGCTGACTATTCCTGCGTGGCTCAACAAGCGCGCTCTGGATGCCAATATTAACTTCAGCAGCCTGCTGCAGGAGGCTCTTGTAAAAGAGCTGAAAATCGTTTAAACCGTACACCATAACGTACACCATAACAAAAACATACATATAAACATATAGAAACGCTCTGCCAACCTTGCAGTCAGCAGAGCGTTTTATTGTGTCTGTATAAAGCCTCAGCTTATTTGAAGTAGCTTACGCCGGACAGGAAAATCTTCTGATCCTTGTCACCCGCAATGTTGCGGAACAGGCCCGGAGCAAAGCGCTCGCTGTGGCCCATCTTGCCGAGGATACGTCCGTCGGGGCTGGTGATGCCTTCGATAGCATACAGGCTGCCGTTCGGGTTGAACGGAGTGTTCATGGTAGGTACGCCCTGAGCATTTACATACTGGGTAGCAACCTGGCCGTTAGCGAACAGCTCTTTGATAGTGCTTTCCGGAGCGTAGAAGCGGCCTTCACCGTGGGATACGGCAACAGCATGCTCTTCGCCGGGCTCGCACAGGCTGAACCACGGAGATTTGTTGGAAACAACTCTTGTGGTAACAATCTGGGAAATATGGCGGCCGATGTTGTTGAAGGTCAGTGTCGGTGCATCGCTGGTCATATCACGGATATCGCCGTACGGAACGAGGCCGAGCTTAATCAATGCCTGGAAGCCGTTGCAGATACCCAGCATCAGGCCATCGCGGTTTTCGAGCAGGTCGCTGATTGCTTCCTTGATGCGCGGGTTGCGGAACATGGTAGCGATGAACTTGCCGCTGCCGTCAGGCTCGTCACCGGCGCTGAAGCCACCGGGGATCATAACGATCTGGGAGTTGTTGATATATTTAACCATTGCTTCTACGGATTCTTCGATAGCAGCAGCGGTAAGGTTGCGTACGATGAAGGTGTTAGCTTCGGCACCTGCAGCTTCAAAAGCACGGGCGCTGTCGTATTCGCAGTTGTTGCCAGGGAATACGGGGATGAATACGCGCGGTTTAGCGATATTCACCGGAGCGGTCAAAGTCAGCTCGCTCTTGTACAGCGGCATAGCGATGTCAGCAGGCTCCTCTGCCTTCGGAGTGCCGTCCGGGAAGATGCCCAGCAGCGGCTCGCGGTATGCGGCAAAGGCTTTCGCAGCGTCAATCTTGGTGTCGTTGATGGTGATGCCTGCTTCGGCAGTAGTGTGACCGAGCAGCATATAATCAAGGCCTTCGAACAGCTCTTCCGGTTCTACGCCGGCTGCCAGCTCGAGGACCATACCGCCGGGCTGCAGAGTGAAGAGGCTGTCAGTATCGTGGAACGGTTTGATGAATTCAAAGCCAAGCTCGTTGCCCAGGCTCATGGTGGTTACCAGTGCAGCTACGCCACCCTCTTTGACTGCGGCAGCAGCAGCAATCTTGCCTGCTTCCATAGCCTTGTGTACAGCGGTCAGGTTTTCCTTCAGGGCTGCAAAGTCCAGTACTTCGGCAGTGCTACGCGGGCAGGACAGGAAGATTACCTTGTTGCCTGCTGCCTTGAAGTCAGCAGATACAGCCTTGTTGCCGTCGATTACGCCTACTGCGAAGGAAACGAGTGTCGGCGGAACGGTTTTATCCATGAAGGTACCGCTCATGCTGTCTTTGCCGCCGATTGCCGGCAGGTCCAGAGCATCAAGTGCGGTGAAGGCGCCCAGCAGTGCGCTGAACGGCTGGCCCCAGCTGTTGGCATCATGCAGCTTCGGGAAGTACTCCTGCAGAGTCAGGCGCAGCTTAGCGGGATCAGCACCCAGAGCTACGGCACGAACTACGGATTCGGTTACAGCGTACATTGCGCCGTGGAACGGGCTCCAGCAGGCAACGTTCGGGTTGTAGCCGCAGGCCATTACGCTGGCTGCAGTGGTGTTGCCGTGCAACACAGGGATGCGGCCCACCATGCCCTCGCTCGGAGTGAGCTGGGTTTTGCCGCCGAACGGCATCATTACGGTGCCGCGGCCGATGGTGCTGTCAAAGCGCTCGGACAGGCCCTTTTCGCTGCAGACATTCAGACGGCCGAGGTTAGCCAGCCATGCAGACTCCAGGTCAGCAGCGGAGGTTACTTCGGCAGGAACCTGCTCGAATACGTTGTCCTCTTTTTCTTCGCTTACTACGATATTGGTGTGCTGTGCAACGCCGTTGGTATCGAGGAAAGCGCGGGACAGGTCAACAATTTTATCGCCACGCCAGAACATAACCAGGCGCGGTTCTTCGGTAACGTCAGCAACAACAGTTGCTTCCAGGTTTTCTTCGTCAGCATATTTGATGAAGGCATCGCGGTCAGCGGCAGCGATAACAACAGCCATACGCTCCTGAGATTCGGAGATAGCCAGCTCGGTGCCGTCCAGGCCTTCGTATTTCTTGGGAACCTTGTCGAGATCAATAACAAGACCGTCGGTCAGCTCGCCGATAGCAACGGATACACCACCTGCACCGAAGTCGTTGCAGCGTTTGATCATTGCGGTTACGGCAGGGTTGCGGAACAAACGTTGGATTTTGCGTTCGGTCGGAGGATTGCCCTTCTGTACCTCTGCGCCGCAGCTCATGAGGGAGTCAACGGTGTGCTCCTTGGAGGAACCGGTTGCACCGCCGCATCCATCACGACCGGTTTTGCCGCCCAGCAGCACTACGATATCGCCGGCAGCGGGACGCTCACGGCGAACTGCGCTACGGGGAGCAGCGCCGATTACGCCGCCGATTTCCATACGCTTCGCAACAAATTTATCATGATAGTATTCCTGTACATGGCCGGTTGCCAGACCAATCTGGTTGCCGTAGGAGCTGTAGCCTGCAGCTGCGCCGATGGTAATCTTGCGCTGAGGCAGCTTGCCGGGCAGGGTTTCGCTGATCGGGGTGCGCGGGTCGGCACTGCCGGTTACACGCATTGCCTGATATACATAGGAACGACCGGACAGCGGATCGCGGATTGCACCGCCGAGGCAGGTTGCAGCGCCGCCGAACGGTTCGATTTCGGTCGGATGGTTATGGGTTTCGTTTTTGAACATTACCAGCCACTCTTCAGTCTTGCCGTCGATTTCGATAGGCACAACGATAGAGCAGGCATTGATTTCTTCGGACTGGTCAAGGTCTGCCAGCTTGCCTTCCTTGCGCAGCTTCTTCATGCCTATTACGGCAATGTCCATCAATGTTACCGGACGCTCGGTGTCTTCACCGTAAACCTCGTCACGGGCAGCCATGTATTTGTCATAAGCCTCTTGAACAGGCTGGGTAAAGGTGCCGGGAACGATATCTACATCCTCAATCTGCGTCATGAAGGTGGTATGACGGCAGTGGTCGGACCAGTAGGTATCCAGCACACGGATTTCGGTAATAGTCGGCTCGCGGTGCTCTTCGTTGAAGTATTTCTGGCACCACAGCAGGTCATCCAGGCTCATAGCCAGGCCCATGGATTGGCGCAGTGCTTCTGCCTCTTCCTTAGACATGGTCAGGAAACCTGCAACAGCCTTAACCTTTTCCGGCTCCTCGCAGGTGCTGATGAGGGTTTCAGGCTTAGCCTGCTCAGCCTCACGTGCTTCAATCGGGTTAATGCAGTAAGCCTTAATCTTTTCTACTTCTTCAGCAGTCAGCTCGCCTTCCAGCACATATACCTTAGCGGCAGCAACCATCGGGCGCTCCTTTTGGGTAATCAGCTGGATACATTGTTCGGCAAAATCCTCGCGCTGGTCGTATTGACCGGGCAGCAGCTCTACGGCGAAGGCAGCCTCGCCTGCAGCCAGTGGCAGCTCCTCCTCTACGACATTGTCGACAGGCGGCTCGGACAGCACCAGCTGTTTAGCCATAGCGAATTCTTCATCGCTCAGGCCCATCACGTCATAGCGGTTAACGATACGCATACCGGTAAGATTGCTCATACCGAGGTTGTTGCGCAGGTCTGCCAGCAAGCCATGTGCTTCGACAGCAAAGGCATCCTTCTTTTCTACAAAAAGTCTTCTAATGTTACTCATATACACGGCCTCCAATGTAATTTTTTCGAGGTGAATACTTGCTATTTATGTATCTATTTTAACCAATCTTCACATATGGTTATTCCAAATAGATTATAAAGAAATATATTGTCTAGGTAATAAACTTGTATTATTTTGACAATGTATTCCCTTGTAAAACCTGTTGTTTGTGACTTTATAGTGTCACATGCTAAGCTTCTATCACAGCGACGTGTTTTTCCGAACATTCCTGCAAGATGTGCCCATAGATAGCATAGGTGACCGCTATGCTTGTGTGTCCTAAGCGTTCCGTTATAAGAGCGATAGGCACATGCTTGTAAATCATGTTGGATGCATTTGTATGTCTTATCCCATGGAACGTGAAAGGTCTAGTGATACCTGCGCCCTTCCTAGTGAAATCCCATGCATGGATAAGCAACCGCTCCACATAGAAGCTATCTCTTTTCCTATTATAGAAGATATATGGTGACTTGTCAAAGCTAAGGGGTTTTAAAGCCATAAGAAGCTGTGTTGTCTTCTCAGATATTTTAATGGTGCGATACCCAGCTTGTGTCTTAGGGTATGTAATTATTGTCTTGTTATTCTTATCCTTAGCTAAGGTTCTTTTTACAGATATTGTATTAGAGACATCATCAAGACAATCCCATGTAAGAGCTAACAGCTCCCCTTCTCTCATGCCTGTTTCGTAGGCAAGACAATACAGAGCATAGAACTGATACTTCAGCATAGGCTTCTCCTTATGCTCCCACAGCGTCAGGAGGAACGCTTTGATTCGCTCGTGCTCCTCTTGCGATAAGACAACAACTTCATGCTTAGGTTTGTCACTCTTTGGTGTCTTTTTCGTTGAGGACACAGGTGACTTTCCAATGAGGTCTTGTTCTACACACCATCTGAAAAAGAGCCGTAAGCGACCTATGTAATTAAGATAGGTATTAGTTGCATAGTTCTTTTGCTGCCATTCTAAGAGCATGGTATCTATAGTATGCGTGGTAACCTTAGATAATGCTAAGCCATTAGCGGTGTTGTCTAGTAGCTTCAGTACACGTCTTGTGGTGATTATTACCGACCCTGACATCCGCTGAGCTTCTAGGTGCTTAAGGTATACCTCACCCTGATACTTTATTGTGTCTTCCGCTGCTTTTACTTGCAGACCTCTATCCTCTTTGTCTCTCTGAAGCTTCTTCAGCTTCTCCACAGCTTCCTTTTTTGTGTCTGCTGTGGTTGATAACCATTGCCTTTTACCATCCACAGGGTCTAATTCCACCCTGACACGTACTTTACCACTAGGAAGAGTTATTATAGAACCCTCTCCTTTAGGTCTTCTACGAGTTGTTTTAGATGGCATTTTAATACCTCCTAACTTCAAAAATTGCCAAAAATTGTGAAAGGGTATATTTAATATAGAGATTGCTTGGTTTCCCCCGTGCCCCGGGGTCTTCGGGTCTGCTGCCCAAATAGTATACACTACATTTGAATAGCATATACAGTATTGACGTTCCCAAGGGTGCAAGTTACGTCCGATAACATATGTTATGTTAAATTTAGCCTAGTTATACAAGGTTTTTACAAGCCGCCCGTATATTATTACCTAGTTTTTATGGAGATATTGCGAACATATGTACATTATAGCAAACGTATAGTACAATTTAGGTAAAAATTAGGCATAAAATGTATCTGTATATATGCCCTAGGTATCTATCATAACTATCATAACTACTATACCTACAGCCCCTACTACATCCATTATATCCCTGAGCTGTCATTGATTGTATTACTATAGGTATCTATTGCCCCATTACAACTATTACTACATTATTATACACACGCCAGCTACTATTATATATCGCTGCTGCGCTTGTGTATAATGGTTGCATCCTGCTGCTCCTGCATCCATTGCATAATCATTTGTCGCAGAAGCTCACTGCTATTAATAGCCTTGCTTTTGCATAATGTTTGGAATTGCATCCTTAATTCTTTTGGAACTCTTACTTGTATAAATACATCTTTTTGTTTTTCTTCATACATGGTATATTCCTCCTTTTCTCCATTATACTACATCTCACTACATTATGCTACATTCTTATAAAATTTTTCATTTTTTGTTGTGCAATGTATTGACATGTATTGTGAACTGTGGTATTATATAACCATAGGGAGATACAAAAAGACTATATCCCTATATATTTTTTAAATGTCATGTAGTGACAACGCACTACAAAAGGGAGGAAAAAGACATGAGAAGACAACAAATAATCACAGCTGATAAAACACAAGTAAAGCGTTATGCCCAGTATAGTTTAGATGCTATCCGCTTTGCTGCACACTGTGTCAATGATATGCTGAAAGACCTGCTGAAAAAAGACCCTAAAAATTTTATGGTGTATGTACACCAATGTCAATTAGCGGCATATGCTGCAGCTTATGAAGAAGTATTTGCAGAGGAGGTTGCAAAGCAATGAAGACAAGAAAACAAATTAGACATACCTATACAAAATATCTGCTGATGTATATGGATATGACGGATGCCCATAAATTAGAAGCTGCTAACCGCTGGTGGCTGCGTGCGGAAACATTAGCTACTGATGTATTAGGGAGGGCAATATGTTATGACATTGACCGCCTTATTAAATGCAGAGAACGGCAACAACGTATATAATAATAAACTTTTATCGGTACTACCGCCCCGGCGGTGGTACTCATTAAGAGCTTATTTACTCTTAAAAATAATCTAGGAGGTGAATAATTATGACAATGACGGAAAACATCCAACTATACTACATGCAACTGTTAACTAACTACCATGACAATGTATATACAACACGAAAATGCAAGACAACGCTAGCTAAATTGCATGTTAACGGGCAAATATCAGACGGGGAATACATCTCATATATCCCACGCATGGAGGCGAAATTGGAGGTATTAGCTGAATTGCTGCAGCGGAATTATCAAGAGGACTTAAAGACTTTTAAAAGACTGTAATAGCTTTTTTCAGACATACAAGGCTGTTTGTCTTGTGTGTCTCATAAAGAGTTATTAGAGATAACTCTAAAAAAAAATAACCTAGGAGGTAAAAAGAATGATTAAAAATGTTTGTCTTATGCTGGCGGTGGTACTCATGGTACACCTGAACTGTGAAGCAGCCACGGCAGCGCAGGGAGCGTGTGAAAGTTGCCTGAGCGGTGAACCCTCTACCCTGCAAGTTGTTATCCGTGATTTGTCTATGGGCAGCCTGAGCGGTGCTGATGCTGAGCTGGGCTGGTATGAGCTGGCAGACGTTCTCTTGCAGATTGAGGAGGTAGCAAGTAAATGAGCTATGATGAAATTATGGTTGTATTGTCTACCATTGAAAATATTTTGCATGATTATAACTACCCTTATTATAAACATGATGAAGCAGCAGATGCCCTTGTAAAGCTGCACAATACCTATTGCAGTGCCTGCAACCTGCAAGATGACTATATTATGCAGAATACAGAAGAAGAGCTGGAGCTACTTTTACCTATTGACCCCTTGCAAGCCTTTTACGAAGGAAGAGCCAGCAGTGACAATTATAACCCGAATGATACTTGGATTACTCTAAACGGATATAGCCATATAGTATCCTGCACAAATAGCAGGTTGATTGACACGTTTATATATTTGTCGGATATTGCCCGCTGGTTAGAAGACAAGGAAAAAGAAGAACAGGAGAGATTATTGGAAGAGCTTACAGAGCTTGCCAGCGACTACAACGAGGAAAAAGAAGACTAATAAACTTTTATCGGTACTACCGCCCCGGCGGTGGTACTCATTAAGAGCTTATTAAACTCTTAAGAACTTAATAACCTAGGAGGTACATTTATATGCCGTATACCATTACAATTTCTGATTTGACTATGGAGCAACTGCGCAACCTTAATAATCGCTTGTCTTATGTTAATAGTGGTGCAAGCGCAACCAGCGTTGACGATGAGGGAAAAAAGTGGCGTGTGGCGGTGACTACATCCGACTTTAACACACAGCAGGTACTTGCTAACATTACAGGCGTATTGTCGCAAGCTGTAGCAATCCCCTATTACACCATTAACCGGCTGCCCAGCGGCATACAACAGAGAGTATGTCAAGATGCTATTGATGCTAACATCTATTGGGACGTTTGGCAGGATGAGCGTAACAAGTCTTTTGATGCTATTTGTGAGCGCTTAGACCTGAAATGGGACTGTGATAGCTACAATAACTATTATGTAGAGGAGACAAGCTGCGACTATTACACAAAAGATATTATAGGTGCAAGCCGTGTTATTGCCTATATTGTCAACCGCTGGGGTAGCTTCAAAAAACCTATGTATATTGATAAGGATAAACATAGTAACTTTTACAAACTGTTGCACAAAAAAGATGCTGCTTTACCTCAAAAGTTTACTGAGTATACAATGCCCACCGGATACTGTGCCGACTATTGCTTTTATCAAGCATATACAGCATTTATAGAGCTTGCGCGCCAGCAACCGGATATTATTACCCTTGCTGATTTTTGTGGATGCCTTGCAGGGCAATTTGAAAAAGAGTATCAAGCAGACTATGAGCAGGCAACCTCTATTGACTATGCTATGGAGGTTTTGTGTCAGGAGCACTATTACACTTGGCAAGGCAAGGATATAACGGATATAGTCAACGCCTATATGGTAGCAAAATAAATAGCTTTTATCGGATGCACAGGTTAGCAATAATCTGTGTATCTCATTAAGAGTTATTTATATAACTTCTTAAAACTATAAGTTTAGGAGGTACAAAAGAAAAGTGAAAAAATATTTAGTTTATTTAATTGAGTGTCTTTTGGTATCTAAACATACTAATCAGGTGCTAAAAGAGGTAGCAAGATGCATAGCAGCCTTACTTTTTGTCTTATTTTTCAGCATTGATTGGGATGCAACGCTGGATGCATGGGGGGGGGTGCTTAAGTAATGGATATTCTACAGCAACTGCAAGCAGAGAGGGAGCGTACACAGAAGCATTTATCTAATATGACAAGACTTTACAACAAGAAGTATATGCAGAAAAATGTAAAAAATGAAGCAGCAGATGCCCTTTTAATGGATATAAAGTACATGGAAGGTTATTTAGATGCTATAAACAATGCATTGCTTGTAGTAGAGCCTATCCCCTTTTAATTAAGAGTTTTTAGGGCATACAGGGTAGCAATTATCCTGCGTGCCTTATAAAGCTTTTAAAGCTTTAATAATACTATAGGAGGGGTTACACATGGATGTAACATTAAAAGACGGCACACGGCTAACAGTTACCCTCCGCACATGGGACGGTGCAAATTGGCTGCCCGACTGCGCCGGGGACGTGCTGGCAACTTGGCAACCTGAGACACAAGCAGACATTGACTGGTTAGTAGATGACTGCGACAACTTCAATGCAGGAGTAGACCTTGACTGGCTGGAGCACTGCCCAACGTGTCAAGAGGTAACATTAGATGTACAGGAGGTACAAGAGTAATGGGAGAGCGTAGACGGCAAGGCAAGACATTTTTTGTTGATATGCCCGGCTGGAGGGACATAAAGCAAGTCGCAATTCATCGTGCCCCTAGTGGACATTTTAGCATGATTGTATATAACGAGGGTGTACAGGAGGGAAAAAGTAAACGTATCACGCAGGATGAAGCATGCTTTTATTTTCATATGTCACCTGCTGAGCTGCTGGAAAAATTTAAACTTGACTAACTAAAAACTGAACAGAAGTACGGACAAAACTGTACCTCTAATTTTTTTGCACCCTTTTTTCGCCCCTCAACCAAACGGAACGAAACGATGTTCGTGGTAGCCGAAGGTCACCTGAGCGGAACGAAACGTGTTGTCTTTTGGAGCGCACGGAACGAAACGAAACGAGGGATGCAGGGGCAACCCAAGCTGACAAGGCAAGCAAGATTACTTTTGGGCAAGCAAGGCAAGCTAATGCTGCCTAAGACACTAAGCACCCAAGCAAGCATCAATGGGTCACAAACATGAAGAAGACCCATTATAACTAGGAGGTATTTATAATGACGAACAAAGAACTGTTTGAAGAGCAGCTTATGCTGGAATCTTCTGCTAGACAAGATGGCTATGAAGCAACATGTGAAGCTCTCAGAATCGCAAAGGAAAAAGGCATGGTTGATACTGCCCTCCCTATTGGACAAGCGTTTTTTAATCACAAGGTACTCGCTGTCAAGGATGTCATGCTGCAATGGCTCACTAAAAACATGAAACCAAAAGCTGGCGTTAAACCTAACTTTATCTATATCTTGGATGACCTGAAGACTGCGTTCACAGATGCAGAGGGCAATGTGGATATGGATGCTATCGCTAACACCTGCACAACTGTAACACTCTCCTGCCTTATAAATGCCCTCACAACAGGCTTGAATACAAAGGCAGCCTTTCTGAATAACGTGGGATTGCATGTTGGTTTTAGTCTTATGTATGAATATCAAGCCAAATGTTTTGAAAATTGGCTCACTACATTACCTAAAGAAGACAAAAACAAAAAAGCAATGCAAGGTATTGACAAGCGTATAGGTATCCATTACCGCTATGTCTACATGAAGCAAGCCATTAAGAAATGTGGTTACACCTGCCCCACGTGGGAACAAGGAGACAATGAAGGTATTATCAACTTAGGGGTAGCCTTATTGACTTTGACAGAAGAAGCAACAGGCTATTGGATGTCAGATTCAGATAGCTACACACAAGCACATCTTGTCCCTACCCCTCAATTTGTAGATGCATGGCAACGTAATGAGGAGAACATGTTGTACTACGCTCATAAATGCTATCCGATGATTATCCCTCCAAAACCATGGGTAGCCTATGATGATGGTGGTTACTATGGAGACCTTGCAGCTTTCTATACATTCTTGCGCCTTAAAGGGGTACATAACTCTTTCAGTAAAGCCTATAAAGCACGCCTTTCTCAACTTGATACACCTGATGTCTATAAGGCTGTCAATGCTATTCAGGCTACACCATGGCATATCAATAAGGATGTTTTAAATGTTATCAACCAATGCAAAGAGCGTGGCTATATCCCATGTGGTAAAGAAAAGTCCCACATCATGAGCACTGATTTGAAAGAAGCTGATCCTACACCATTACCTGAAGGAGCAACAGCAGAAGAAATTAAAAAATATAAAAAAGATAAGGCAGCGTGGTGGAAAGGCTTAAAACGTCGAATTTCTATTATCAATCGCACAAATGCCATGATTACAGTTGCAGATAAGTTTAGTGCCTATGAGAATATCTATTTCCCTTGGAACATGGATTTTAGAGGACGCATCTATCCTATCCCCTCTTTTAGTCCTCAAGGTGATGATATTTGCAAAGGCTTACTGCTCTTTTCAGACACTCCCCCTTGTCAAGACCCTAAAGATATTGAATGGCTTGCTATTACCGGAGCTAACCTTGCAGGTGAGGATAAAATCAGTTATGCTGACCGCATCCAATGGGTATATGACAATGAAGCAGTCATTCTTGATGTAGCTAAAGACCCTATGGGTAACTTATGGTGGTTGCATAAAGACAAAAAACCTGTACAGCTTCTCGCATGGTGTCTTGAATGGGCGAAAGCTAAGCAATGGATAGCTGAACATGGCTCTATTATTGGATGGGTAACAGGTCTCCCCTATGCTCAGGATGGAACGTGTTCCGGTCTGCAACACTTCTCTGCTATTCTTAGAGACCCTATCGGTGGCACTGCAGTAAACCTTGTACCCCAAGACAAACCCAATGACATCTATCGTTTGGTGGCTGACAAGGTAAATGTTGTCTTGAAGCAGGATGCTATGTCAGGCACTATTGACGAATGGGACGAAGAAAAGCTGAAGACAAAATTCGGAACAAAGACTATGGCGCAGATTTGGTTAAACTATGGTGTCAATCGCACTGTAACTAAAAGACCTACCATGACCCTTGCCTATGGTGCTAAGAAGCGTGGCTACACTGAACAGATTATGGAAGACACAATCAAACCTGCTTTAAATGCTAAGACTGCTTGTGGTTTTACAGAGACTAATGCCTACCAATGTGCTATGTATATGGCTGAGCTTATATGGAACTCTGTAGGTGCTACTGTTGTACGTGCTGTTGAGGGTATGGATTGGTTACATAAAGTTTCCAAACTTGTCACCAAAAATGCAAATGTAGTGTCTTGGTGCACACCTTTAGGTTTACTATTGCAACAAAACTATTTAAAGTATGAATCTAAGGTGATTAAGTTACGCTGTGCCGGAAAAAGATTCAGAGTGTATATCCCTCACCAAACAGGGGTGATTGATAAGACAAAACAGGCTAATGGTATCGCTCCAAATTTCATTCACTCTATGGATGCTTGCCATCTTCAAATGACAGTATGTAGAGCTAAGGATGCTGGTATCAATCACTTTACTATGGTGCATGATTCTTATGGTTGCCCTATGTCACAAGCTAAGCTAATGTATGATATTGTGCGTAAAGCATTTGTAGATATGTATACAGAGCATGATGTCTTGGAGGAGTTTAGACAATATCTACAACCATTGGTAAATAAAGAGTTACCTGCTCCCCCTAAAAAGGGCAATTTAGACCTGAATAGTGTATTGGACAGTAAGTACATATTCTGCTAATGGGTCACAAGCATGAAAAGAAGACAATAGATAACTATAGTTTCCTATAGATTCTATAGAGACCTTTAAGTGCCTAAGGTTATGTTATTAATAATTAATAATAACCTACCTAAGGTAACTAAAGGTCTCTATTGTCTTTATAGTACCTTTAAAATCCTTTAGGTAACTAAAGGAAATGCTAATGGGGCATAAACATGAAGAAAAGACAACACACTTTTCAAAAATCTAAATTGCGACGTTTCTATTTTCCTTTCTGTGTTGTCTTTTCTCAATAATTTTTAAGGAGGTATTGTCTATGTTGAAACAAGACACTCGTGTAGGTCAGAGGGTATCGGTTACACAGGGTACTGATAAAGGCTGCACAGGTACAGTAGTAGACTTAAGGTCTACACATGCTATTGTCCATCTTGATGGTAGTGAATCTGCTCTGATTAGCTTTTTCGGTTACAACATGCTTGAACCTTATCCCCCTAACCATGCCACTAACAATCAAGCAAAGCACTACGATGAGCACTATGCATCCATGGTAGGCTTAGAACCTATTGAGCTGATGCAGCTTGTGTTGTCTCTTCCTGAATTTGTTGGTTTCCTCAAAGGTAACATCATCAAATACACCCTGCGAGCTGGCAAGAAGCAAGGGGAAGCTGCGGAAAAGGATGTAGCTAAGGCTAAACGCTATACCGAATGGCTCATGAAACTTGGCTATAAGATGCCAATCAACCCAAAGGAGGATTAAAATTTGGTAAACATTAAATTCAAAAAACTTGACCCTAAAGCCACCCTCCCCCAAGCAATGACAGGTGGAGCTGCTGGTCTTGACTTGGTTTGTCTTAACCGCATTGCGGTGACACCACAACGCTGGTCTTCAAAGGCAGCTATTGTCCGTACAGGCTTGGCTATGGAATTACCTGAAGGCTATTATGCTGAGGTTGTCTTGCGCTCCTCTACAGGCAGAGACACAAAACTCAGACTTGCCAATCAGGTTGGTATCATTGATTCTGATTATCGAGGCGAACTCCTGTTGTACATAGAAAATTTAGGTGACCATCTCGAGATTATCAATGCTGGTCAACGCATTGCACAACTGTTGATTCACAAGATTGAAGAAGTGGTGATTGAAGAAGCCACTGATGAGCTGTCTAAGACCGAAAGAGGTCTTGAAAGTGGCAGTACCGGAAAAGGTACTAAACCTGCTGTGAAGACTAGAAGAGTTAAGGAGGTAACTAAGGATGCTTAAGTTTAAGGTTGGGGATAGAGTAAAATGCATTGCAGAGCATGGTGGTAACCTGCATATTGTGGGACAAGAGGGCACTGTACGCTGGGCTGGAGAGCCTCTCGATATAGTTGCTGTAGAATTTGATAATGATGTACATGGACATTCTTTACAACATCCTTATCGCTGTGCAGATGGTCATGGATGGAATATTAATGCATACAAACTTGAACTTATCCATAAACCTAAATTTGACCATAATACTAAAATTATCATTTACACCAAGGGTAATAAAACTCTCGCAAAGGTCATTGTAGGTAAACGCACTGTGGAAACCGAGTGTGCGGTATGTTCCCATGAGGATGTCTTTTCTATCTTTACAGGTGCTCAAATTGCCCTTGCACGCCTTGCATACAAAAATGACGCTAAACCTGTGCTCTCAAAAGCAGCACTTGACAAAGCTTTAAAGAATTTTGAAATTATTGAATAATAAAGGAGAATAACAAACATGGCAAAAAATGATTTTGCACAAATCACAACCCCTGCTGGTGAAGCGGTGTACCCTAAGCTCCGCAGCACTGAAGTCTTTGATGGCGAGGATACCGGAAAGTATGTCTGCGGTATCAAATTGTCTAAAGAAGACACTGATAAGCTGATTCAACGTATCGAAAATGAATGGGAGATGGCTAAGAAGTCCCCCGACTTTGACGGCAAACGCTATGGTCGCAACTCTGCCCCTGCCCTTGGTTTCCATGAAGACAAAGATGGTGATATTGTCTTTAAGGCTAAGACCAACGCTGTTATCAAGACCAAAGCTGGTGATATTATCGAAAAGACTATGGCTGTCTTTGATAAGAAGGGTAAACCTATGGATGAAGAGATGGAAGTAGGTAATGGCTCTACCATCCGTCTGTGTATGCTTCTGCGCCCCTTCTACGCTTCTGCTACTGTTTATGGTATCCAACTGCTTCTGAAAGCAGTTCAGGTATTGAATTACGTCGCTCCTGCTGCTGGTGCAGTATCTGCGGATGATTGTGGCTTTGATGTAGAAGAAGAATTTGATGAGGATAAAGTACCCTTTGCTGATGAGGGTGCAGACTTTTAAAGCCTATGGCTATTAAATTTAACCGCAGAGGTGGCTTTTCCACTCTCAACAAACCCTATCGTAGCGGTTTAGAAGACCGCTTAGCGCAGCAGCTTGAAAATGCAGGTGTACCTAAGGTGTACGAAAAGTATTCTATCGCCTATGAGATTCCTGCAACAAAACATCATTATACCCCTGACTTCATTCTGCCTAATGGCATCATCATAGAAGCCAAGGGTATCTTTGAAGCTGCTGACCGCAAGAAGCATCTGCTTATCAGACAACAATATCCAAATTTAGACATACGCTTTGTATTCTCCAACGCTAAGACAAGAATCGGTACAGGAGCTAAGACTACTGTGGCTGAATGGTGTGAGAAGCATGGTTTCCAATACGCCAGCCGTGAGATTCCCTCTCGGTGGTTCAAAGAGACCATGAAGGACACCAATGGTCTTGTCCTGCGTGGAAAAGGTGAGCGTATTGTCACTCTTTAAATTCAAAGAGCGCACTAAGACCACACAGATATGTGTTGTCTTAAGAAACCTAAAGGGTAAGCGCAAACGTGAGCTATTTAGGGAAGCTTACAGACAAGGTGAAGTTGACACAGGCTTTCACTTTATTGTCTTCAATAATGGTCTTTTTGAGACCGACAGAGAAATAAAGGCAGTTGCCGGATATAACCTGCCTGAATGTGAGACTTCTGTGTATGTTTTAGCTGATACGCTGGGACGCAAGAAAATATCCGATGCTCAGCAGTATGTGCTGAATGAGCTAAAGGTACAGTATGATGTGCCTATAAAATTTATTACTGACGAGGTGTAATTATGGAGACACATCAACCCTGCCCTGCTTGTGGCAGCCATGATGCCTTAACCATCTATGAAGATGGGCACAGTTATTGTTTCTCATGCAACACCTATTTTCGCAGCAGCAAGGAGGAGAAAAAATTGTCAAGTGGATTAAAGAAACAAGGTCTGATAGACCTACAGGACATGGTGGTCTCCCCCTTGCCTAAGCGGAAGCTGACAAAACAAACTTGTGCTAAGTATGGCTACTTTACCTCTAAGGTGCATGGTCAGCCTGTGCAGGTAGCTTGTTACTATGATGATGATAATAAACTTCTTGGTCAGAAAATCAGATATGCGGATAAGACCTTTGAAGCTAGAGGTTCTTTTAGTGAGCGGTTCTTTGGGCAACATCTGTTCCAAGGTGGTGGCAAGAAGCTGGTGATAACCGAGGGTGAGATTGATTGTCTTACAGTCTCTCAGGTACAAGGTAACAAATATCCTGTTGTGAGTATCCCTACAGGTGCTGCTAGTGCTGCTAAGGTCTTTAGAGCAAACTTTAATTGGTTGGAAAGCTTTGAAGAAGTCATTGTCATGTTTGACATGGATGGTGCCGGACGCAAAGCTGTGAAGGCTGTCAGCGGTATCCTGTCCCCTAACAAGCTTAAGATAGCATGGCTACCCTGCAAAGACCCTAATGAGTGTTTGCAAGAGGGCAAGAGCGACGCTGTTGTAAAAGCTGTTTGGGAAGCAAAGACATACACCCCTGCTGATATTATCAAAGGTGATGAACTGTGGGAGGTATTGTCTAAGCATGAAGAATCACTGAATTACCCTCTACCTTGGGATATTCCCCTACAGAACATGACTGATGGTCTACGTAAAGGTGAGCTTGTTGTTATCACAGCAGGCACAGGTATAGGCAAAACTACGTTCGTCAGACAACTAGCCTACCATCTTGGTACTGAGTGCTATTGTAAAGTAGGTATGCTGATGCTGGAAGAAAATGTTAAGCACACCGCCAATGGTCTTGTATGTCTTAAGTTAGGCAAACCTGCCCATAGACCTATCATTGACAGTGAATACAAGAAAGCCTTTGAAGACATCATGGATAATTTTGTCTTCTACAGTCACTTTGGCTCTATTGAGTGTGAAGCCCTTTTGCAAACCATCCGTTACATGGTAACAGGTGAGCAGGTGGATTTTGTTGTCTTAGACCACATCTCCATTGCTATTAGTGGTCTTGACATCGAAAATGAGCGTAAGGCTACCGATGTACTTATGACGAAACTACGTTCGCTTGTAGAGGAAACAGGTGTAGGCATGTTGGTTGTCTCTCACCTGCGCAGAACTGATGGCACTCCTGCTGAAGAAGGTGGCGCACTTTCCCTCTCCCACCTGCGTGGTTCACAGGCTATCTCACAGCTTTCTGATGCTGTGTGGGGTCTAGAAAGAAACCAACAGGATGAAGGGGTGAAGAAGAACCTTGTACGTGTAAGGGTGCTTAAGAACAGATATAGTGGTGATACAGGTATCGCCGGATACCTTGCATATGACAAGGAGCATAATACTTTAAACGCTGTAAAGGACTTATCAGAGTACGAAGCACCTGTGTGGCGTCCTTTTGATACTGATGAAACAGAGAAAGGAGATTTTTAGATGTTTGAAATCTTAGAAAAGCTTATTGATTGGTGTACTTCCCTGCTGTCTTGGTTGTCTCGTAAGCAGGTTGAAGCTGCTAAGGCTCGCATTAAGAACTGCAAGCTAATGATTCATAATGCCAATGCAGCTAAGATGGTATACCTGCAAAAGCATGAAAAGACAATCAATGCTCTTGAAAATGAGCGTGAGCGTATGGAATACTTCCTGTCGCAAGATACTGTGGAGCTGTAATTATGCTGTACAATACTAATTGCTTTAATATATTTAAGAAGCTAAAGATAAGAGTGTAGATTTAGTTGTCACTGATATACCCTATGGCGAAGTAAACAGGACAAGCAATGACTTACGCAAGTTGGATAAAGGTGCTGCCGATGTTGTAACCTTTGATTTGGATGCTTTTGTTACTGAGTGTGTAAGAGTATGCAAGGGTTCTATCTACATCTTCTGTGGTATAGGGCAAGTTAGCACCATCCGTGCAAAATTAGTGCAGCTAAAGCTTTCCACTCGTCTTTGCATATGGGAAAAGACAAACCCAAGTCCTATGAATGGTGATAAATTATGGTTAAGTGGTATTGAATGTTGTGTCTATGGTAAATTCCCTAAAGCCACTTTTAATCAATATTGTAAAAACAGTGTTTTTCGTTTCCCTTGTGGACGTAATAAAATTCACCCGACACAGAAACCCTTACCCTTAATTTCCTATCTGATTGAGAGTAGTAGCAATGAGGGGGATACTGTCTTTGACCCTTGTATGGGAAGTGGTACAACAGGTGAAGCTTGTTTAAAACTTAATCGTAAATTTATTGGTTGTGAGTTAAACACTACATATTATCTTGCTGCTAAGGAGTGGATAGAAAATGCTCTACTTTGATATTGAAACTGATGGTCTGCTGGACAATGTCACTAAGGGGCATTGTCTAGTAATCATCGACGAACAGAACAACATCTCAGCTTACAGACCTGATGATTTTAAAAAAGGAGCTATGCGCTTAATTGCTGCTCTGAGGGATGGAGAGTGCATCTGCGGGCATAACATCATCAACTATGACTGTGCTGTGTTAGCTAAACTCTATCCTGAGTTCCGCATAAAGCGAGAATGGAGACCACAAGTCTTAGATACCCTTGTACTTGCACGTCTTATCTGTGGCAATGTAGAAGACACTGACCATGCTAGAGTACGTAATGGTACACTCCCTGCTAAGCTTCTTGGTAGGCAGTCTTTAAAGGCATGGGGTTATCGCCTTGGGGAACTTAAAGGTACGTATGGTGAGCAAGAGGATGCATGGGATTCTTTCAGTGAGGAAATGCTCTCCTATTGTGTGCAGGATGTCACTGTCACCAAGAAGCTCTATACATACCTTATGAAGATTGGAGCACCTGCTAAAGCTATAGAGCTAGAGCATCAAGCTCAATGGCTGATGTCTAAGCAGGAGCGAAATGGTTTTGTATTTGACTTAGAGAAGGCAGAGAAACTTAGGGAAACCTTAGAATTGCGCTATGCTGTGTTGTCTTCTCAACTTGTGTCTATTGTGCCACAGATACCTGATAAGGTTTTTATACCTAAAAGAGACAACAAACGCTTAGGCTATAAGAAGGGTGTTCCCATTCAAAGATATAAGGACTTCAACCCCAGCAGCAGACAGCAAGTGGCGTGGGTGCTGGAGCATCAATTCAACTACTTGCCGGAAAATGAAGACTGCTATGAGGATGAACGCCTGAAGATTGATGGTGATACCTTTAAGTTTATTAAGGGTGACGAAAATGCACCACAGGAACTAAGGGACTTAGCTGCTGTCTTTGAGGAATACCTTATGGTGGCTAAGCGGTTAGGTCAGCTTGCCACAGGTAACCAAGCGTGGCTGAAGCATGTTAAGGCTGATGGTAGAATCCATGGCAGCGTAAATCCTTGTGGTACAGTAACAGGACGTGCTACCCATGCAAACCCTAATGTTGCCCAAGTCCCCCACGTAGGCAGTCCTTATGGACAAGAGTGCAGGGAGCTGTTTAGAGCACCTGAAGGTTGGTATGAGGTGGGTGTAGATGCCTGTGGTTTGGAGCTTAGGTGTCTTGCTCATTATCTTTATCCTTATGATAAAGGAGCTTATGCCCATGTTATCTTGAATGGTGATATTCATACACTGAACCAACAGGCTGCTGGGTTACCTACGAGAAATCAAGCGAAGACATTCATCTACGCATTTCTCTATGGTAGCGGAGACAAAAATCTTGGCAAGCTTCTCGGGGGTGATGAAGCTATGGGTAAGAAAGCAAAGAATAAGTTTCTGAAGGCTACCCCTGCTATCAAGATGCTGCGTGAAGCTGTCAAGAATACGCTCGTGGTTGAGTACCACGGAAAAATTAAAGAATGGAAACGTAAATATTTAAGAGGGTTGGATGGCAGACATCTCCATGTGAGAAGTCTACATTCAGCTCTCAATTTACTTTTACAGTCCTGTGGAGCATTGATATGTAAAAAATGGATATGCCTATGGGAAGAAAATATGATTAAAGCTGGCTATAAACATGGAGAAGATTTTCAGTTTATGTGCTGGTGTCACGATGAGGGGCAATTAGCATGTAGAACTAAAGATATTGCTGATGATTGTGTAAGAATAGCACAGGAATCCATGAGACAGGCTCAGGAGTATTACGGAATAAGATGCCAATTAGATACCGAGGGAAAGATTGGTAGAAATTGGTATGATTGTCATTGATGGGAGGTTATTATGTAAAATGTTTAACATCCCTACTCTTCTTTTAGTAATCTGCACCGCCTATACCCCTGCTTTTGACGAATGTGGTAAGACAGATGGAATCACCGCCAGCGGACACCCTGCTATCCAAGGGGTGACTGTGGCGTGTGATGGCTTGCCATTAGGAACTGAAGTTGTCATAGATGGACACAGCTACATCGTTCAGGACAGGTTTGGTGGTGGACATGGTAAGACAAAAATTGATATTTTTATGAATACTAAAACCGAAGCCTTTAGGTTCGGAAGACAAACAAAAATCGTGGAGGTAAAGCCTTATGTTGAAACAAAAGCAACCTTTTGTACCAAAGATTGGTCAGAAGGTCTATATCAAACGTCAGAACTCCTTAGGAGAACCTATCTATTTTGAGGGTGTGGTGACAAGAATCCGTGTGGAAGTTAAGTGTAAGCAAGGTAGTTTCAGAACTGTAGCTTCACCTCATACTTTAGAGACCAAAGCAAAAGGTCTTGTAGCAGGAGGTGAACTGTTCTGATGGTAAGTGCTAAGCTTATCTCTATCACCCCTAACTACATGGAGGTATTGAAGACTGCTTGTAGTCAACCCTATGGTAAAGATGTTACTGAGAAGTCCATCAAGAAAATTATTGAGAGTGGACATCTTAGTGTCTTAGAGCACTGCTCAGCTTCTTTTTTGGTGACATGTTCTGTGCGTGTCTTAGGACAGCTCACGAGACATCGCCACCTCAGCTTCACCTGTAAATCTGCTCGTGGTAGTGTCTTTGATACCTGCATTATCCCTGATGGTATGTATGATTTTGCTAAAAAGCATGGCGTACCTAAAGAAGTAGTTAATTCTATGATTGATAAGCATCCTATGCTTCATGCTTACAAAGAATGTATTGCTGATGGTCTTAGTGAGCAGGATGCTGCCTATTTTCTGCCCCAAGGTGTTGAAACATCCTTGGTAGTGACAGGCAACTTTAGAGCATGGTATGAATACTTGCCTAAGCGTTTGTGCAAGAGAGCTATGCCTGAGCATAGAAAGTTAGCTGAAGCTATTCAAAAATGCTTGGCTGATGCTGCACCTGAAATCTTTGATAAAAACTTTATGAACTGTGCACACTGCACAGAGAGGAGCTGTGCTTTTAAATGAAGTTAAGTGCTTTTTTAATTCATGTTCTACTCGCTATATTGATTGTTATTGTGGTCTATGGACTGATTATTTTTGGTGTACTTGGCTTCGTCCATATGCTGATGGAGGTATTTAATCTTGGCTTCTAAAATTTTACGCCTGTACTTTGATGCTGACATGATTGTCTTTCGCACCTGTGCAGCAGCAGAGCAGGAAATTAATTGGTATGGTGACCTGTGGACATTACACTCTGACTTAGCAGAGGTAAAGGATGCTATCGACACAATGGTTGTCAGCATCACCGATAAAGTCCTGCGTCACATGGAGCATGAAGGAGCTTATAACATTACCATGTGCTTCTCCAGCTACCCCTACTTCCGCTCTAAAGTCTATCCCCCTTATAAGCTCAATCGTGTAGCTAAGCGAAAACCTCTTGCCTATCATTCTGCGGTTGAGTGGGTAAAGAAAAACTATAATGTGTTGTCTATCCCAAGTCTTGAAGCTGATGATATTTTAGGTATCTATGGTACAATGCCTGATACATCTACTGTCATTATCAGCGGTGATAAGGATATGCGGTCTATCCCCTGTCCCTTTTACAACTTCATTCAGGATACATTCCATAAGACAACACAAGAAGAAGCTGATTATCAATTCCTGTATCAGACCCTTGTTGGTGATGTTACGGATAACTATAAAGGTTGCCCTAAGATTGGTGAGGTTGGTGCAAAGAGAATCCTAGACAAAGACTGCTCATGGGATGCCGTGGTGGCTGCCTATGAGAAAGCAGGTTTGTCTGAGGAAGAAGCACTGACACAGGCGAGGGTTGCTCGTATTCTCAGATATGAGGATGTCGATAAAGACTTTAAGCCTATCCTTTGGACACCCAAAGGGTCACAAAAGAGACAATAAAGTAAAGGGGCATATAAGCGACAATGAATATTAATATTGTATCTAATAAAGGGGATGATGGAGAAAAACTACCATATGTAAACCCTATGATTTATGAACATTTAGAGAAAGCCTACAGTCTTGGTAGCCTTATGACACACAACTTCAAAACTAATGACGAGCATATTGGATATATTAAGGGAGTTATGGATGTGCTTGGGCATATCAAGATGATGGCTAACTTGAATGACGAGGAGTGATAAGATGTGCTGGAAGATTAAGACACCCAGCGTAAATACTGATGTATCTGCATCCTCCTTAGTACCGGAAACCAATGCTAAAGACCCTGATAGTCCTGAGTATGGTGGTACTGCTGATACCTTTAACAAGAAAAAAGGTAGACAACAACTGACGATTGCTCGCAATGGCGTGTACAATCCTACTCAGTTGTAGGAAGGAGGAACTATGTGCGGTAAGAAACCAAAAGTACAACAAGCTGCTCCTGCTGCTGCCCCTGTTGCAGCACCCTTGAAGATTGATAATGTGGCTGAGGATACCAAAAAGGAAAATCCAAACGCTAAGACCAAGGGTAAAAAGAAGCTTACCATCACTCAGATTGGTAGCGGTACAGGGGTGAATCTTTAATGGCAGAGACAGCAAAAGCTTTATATGAGCGATTGGCTATTGAGCGTGAGGTTTATATTGATAGAGCTGAGGATTGTGCAAAGTATACAATCCCTTTTTTATTCCCTAAAAAAGAAGCTAATGGTACTACTAAGTACCCTACGCCCTATCAAGCGGTAGGTGCTAGAGGTGTCAATAACCTCACTTCAAAGCTGGTATTAGCTCTGTTCCCCCCTAACACACCCTTTTTCAGACAAGACATCCGAGATGATGTCCTCAAATACTATGAGAGCAAACCTGAAGACAAACAAGAGATAGAGCAAGCATTAGTACAAAGAGAACAAACGGCTCAGAAATACTTTGAATCTTCACAGATGCGTGTCTCCATGGAAGAGGGTGTTAAACAGCTTATTGTAGCTGGCAATGTTTTATTGTTCCTACCTCCAAAAGAGGAAGGCATTAAAATCTATAAGCTGAATAGCTATGTGGTACAAAGAGATTTTGTAGGACACCCTATTCAGATGATTACCTGTGACAAACTTGCTATCAACACCCTGCCCTATGAAGTCTTAGGACAACTAGATATTGATTTGTCTACCAAACGTGGTGATGAATTGGTTGAGGTCTATACCCATATCACCTATTCGTCTAAAGACAACAGATATTATAGTTACCAAGAGATTGAGGGTAAGAAGATTGATGGCTATGAGCAGTCTTTCCCTGCTGATGTTTGTCCGTGGATTCCTGTCCGTCTCTTTAAGATGGATGGTGAACACTATAGTCGCTCGTACGCTGAACAGTATTTAGGTGACTTAAAGACCTTAGAAGGTCTCTCTAAAGCCATTGCAGAGATGTCTGCTATTGCTGCTTCTGTAATCTACCTTGTGCGCCCTAATGGTGTGACACAGCCTAGTAAGATTATGAAGACAAAAAATGGTGGCTTTGTAACAGGTAACAAGGAAGATGTTACTTGCCTGTCGCTGGACAAGACACAAGATATGCAGATTGCTAAGATGACTGCTGATGCTATTGAAAGCAGGTTGTCTTATGCCTTCATGTTAAATTCTGCTGTCCAAAGGTCAGGAGAGAGGGTTGATTGTGGCTCTCTATAAACTTTCCTAATTCGGTGAACATCTCTTGCAGACAACACCGAGCTAACTATGACTTTTAACTAAATTCTGAAGGGAGAACTATGGAATACAGAAAAGTCCGACTTAACATTCCTAATTTAAGGGATGAGTACACAATAGATACTAATGGCATTGTGTACAATGTAACACGAAACAAGGTTTTAAAAGGCACTGCTATCACGAAAAACAACCGCTATCGTAAAGTGCACTTAGATAAATTTTATGCACTGCATAGGTTGATTGCTGAGCATTTTGTACCTAATCCACATGGTTATAAAGAAATCAATCATATAGATGGTAATAGGCATAACAATACTGCTGATAACTTAGAGTGGTGTTCTCACCCACATAATATTCATCACTGCTGGTCTAATGGGTTTCATATGCACCAACATGGAGAAATGATTGGCACACACAAACTTACTGAAAAAGAAGTGATAGAAATATGGTCTCTCAGACATTCGGGTATGACAGCACAGCAGATAAAAGATGCTTTAAAGTTGTCAGTATCCCTAACTGCGATAAAATGTGTGCGCAGCCAAAAAACTTGGAAAACTGTTACTGATAAGTTGAAGTGAGTGTAACGACTAGGCATTATGCCGTAGTAGGAAGTCCTACGAAATGGAAAGACCCTAAATGCAGGGTAAGAGCTAGTCTGTTCTGTATGGTGACATACAGCCCCACGGCATAGGAGTAACGAACCTATGTAAACATAAAGAACGGCTGAGGAAATCCGCTATGTGGCTAATGAGTTGGAAGATACCCTTGGTGGTATTTATTCTATCCTGTCACAAGAATTGCAATTACCCTTGGCTAACACACTTTTGAATATCCTTTCCAAAAAAGGTGAAATCGCTGATGTCCCTAAAGATATTGTGTCTCTTGCCGTAACTACAGGCATGGAAGCTATCGGACGTGGACATGACCAACAGAAGCTTACTGTCTTTATTCAGGGTATTGCTCAGATTCCGGATGCAGCATCTGTTGTGAATTGGGAAGGTGTTGCTCGTGCTTGGGCAAATAGCTGTAATCTTGATACCACAGGTCTGATTAAGTCTGCGGAACAGATTCAGCAGGAACAACAACAGGCACAAATGATGGCAATGGCACAGGCTGCTGTACCTAATGCAACCAAAGGTGCTATGGATGCCATGAATCAGCAAACACAAGGAGGTAGTGAATCTAATGGCTGATATTGAAAACCAAAACACACAGGTCAATGAAGAACCTAAGGAAACACAGGTAGACATTACAGATACTACTATTGTGTCCAATGGTGAAGTAATTGACACCAATAACAATGAAGGTGAGGAAGAAACCACCACTAGTGAAAAAGACACCACAGAAGAAAAAGAAGACAAACCTGCTGAGGAGCAGGAAGATTACCAAAAAGCTAAAGGTGAGATTGAATCTGCCAAGACTGAGCTTGAAGGTAAGGGCATTGACTATGCTGCCTTAGAAGCTGAATACAATGAAAAAGGTGAGTTGTCTGAAGACAGCTATAAGTTGTTGGAAGAAAAAGGCTACCCTAAGGCTCTTGTAGAAGCAGCTCTTGCAGGTTGGCAAGCTAAGGCTGATGCTTTTGCTAACAAGATTATTGAGGATGCAGGTGGTATCAATGAGTACAAGCGTATCCAAAAATTTGTGCAGTCCCAAGGCGCAGGGGCTGTCAGTGCCTTCAATGCTATTGTAAACAAAGATGATTTGTCTGTTGTGTCTGCTTACATCGCAGGTGTAAAAGCACAGATGGTAGCACAACATGGTACTGCTAATCCTACTTTAGGTGGTAGTGGTAACGTGGGTAAATCCAAAGGTTATACTGATGCCAATGAGATGATTAAGGCTATGAGTGACCCACGCTATGGTAAAGACCCCAACTACATGCAAGAAGTAGAGCGTAAAGTAGCTGCTTCTAAATTCTTTGGTTAAGACAAAAACGTCAATCCCCTCCCATAAGCGGAGGGTTATTTTTTTTTATTCAAAATTATTAAAGGAGTGATTTAATGGCTGATATGATTATTGCCAACCCCGGTCTTGCACAATCTGATAAAGGCAAAGACCGCTTAGGTTTATTTCTGAAAATGTTTACCGGTGAAGTTCTCACCGCTTTCTCTCAATCCACTATTACCGGTGGTCGCTTCTCTGAGCGCACTATTGAACATGGTAAATCTGCTATCTTCCCGATTGTAGGTCGAGCAAAAGCTAAATACCTGAAAGCAGGTAAGAACTTGGATGACCTGCGTACTCCCATTGAACACAATGAGCGTACTATTGTGCTGGATGGTCTGCTGACCTCTGACTGCATGATTTTTGATTTGGATGAAGCTATGAACCACTTTGAGCTGCGTTCTAAGTATTCCAAGGAAATGGGTGAAGCCTTGGCTGTCGCTCAGGACTGCGCTATCTTGGCTGAAGTAGCTAAGATGATTGTAGAAGACAAAGAGAACCTGCCTACCAATGCTACTACTGGTGTCAAAGGTACTGGCAAGGGTCTGATTGTTACCGAGACTGTGGCAACCGCTGACTATGGCGAGACTGAAGCTATGGGTGTAGCTATCTTTAAGGAACTGCTGAAAATCAAGACTAAAATGTCTGAGAATAATGTTCCGCTGGCAGGTCGCAACTGCTACATCAAACCGATGGCACTCAACGCACTTATCGCCAACAAGGACATCATCAACAAACTGTATGGTGCTTCTATGACCATTGAGGGCAACAACCCTCCGAAACTGATTGGTTTTGATTTGATTGAAGCTCCCCTGCTGACTGAGGGTGGCGTAGATAATGAAAATGTTATGCAGGGTGATGGTCATGTGTTCCCCACTACCTACAAAGACACCTGCCAATTCATTGTGGCACATCCGTCTTCCGCTGGTATCTTGACCCTCAAAGGTTTGGGTATGGAACATGCTCGCCGCCCTGAATATCAGGCAGACCAAATTATTGCTAAATATGCAAAAGGTTTTGGTGGTCTGCGCCCTGAAGCTGCCTTTATGGGTGTTGTAACTCAGGCTTAATTTTAAACTACTAACCCTAGGGGATGGCGTATGCTGTCCCCTATTTTTTCTAAAAATGAAAGGAGATGCCAATGCAACTAACAGCATTAACTGAACTTGATGCAGTCAATAGTATCATTGGTACTATTGGTGAAGCTCCTATCAACAGTCTTGAAGAAATGACAGATGTGGATGCTATCAATGCCCTTCGTATCCTGCGGAATATCAGCAGACAAGAGCAGTCCCGAGGATGGACTTTTAACAAAACGCCCCACTTCACCCTTAACCCTGATGTAGGCACAAAGAAGATACCATGGAACAGTAACTACTTGTATCTTAAGGATAACCATGGTGTCAAGCTCGTTCGACAGGGTGACTATGTAAAAGACCTGTTCAAAGACACACTAATCTTTGAGCATCCTTTGGATGTAGAGATGGTGCTTTATCTTGACTTTGAAAATTTACCGGAGCAGATGAGAAACTATATCTTAGCTAAGGCATGTTTTGTCTTCCAAAGCTCTTACTTTGGTGATGATAGTCTGACCAAGATTACACAGCAGGAGATTGCTGAAGCATGGCAACATCTGATGGAGTTTGAGGTAGACAATAACAACTACTCAATGCTGGAACATACCTATGTTCATGAGCTGAGATTGAGGTGAGATTATGGGATTGATTAATCAAGACATAAAAAACCTTGTGAGTGGTGTGTCTCAGCAACCGCCTATCCTCAGACACCCTGAACAGCTAGCAGAACAATTGAATGGCTATTCTAGTGAAGCAGGTGGCTTACAAAAGAGACCCCCTAGTATTCTAGTAGCTAACTTAGGGCATAAAATAAATGATTCAGCTAAACCTTTGGTACATTTTATTGACAGAGATGTAAATGAGAAGTATATTGTCTTGTTCACAGGTAGTGATATTGAGATTTATGACATGCAAGGCAACAGGAAGACTGTGAACTTTGCTAGTGGTACTAAACCTTATATCTACACACAGTTGCCACGATATAACTTGAAGCCTATCACGATTGCGGATTATACCTTTATCTGCAATACTTTGCAAAAGACAAAGATGGCTGATACTATTGATAACAATAGTTGGGATGTCCAAGGTCTCCTTGTTAACATCAAAAGTGGTCAGTACGGCAGGACGTATCGTATTGATGTAAATGGCACAACTATCGCAAGCCATGAGACCCCTGATGGTTCAGATAAAAGCCACACAAAACTGATTACCACAGACTACATTGCTCAACAATTAGCCACCAAAGCAAAAGACAATGGGTTTGCGGTTACCACAGGTTCTTCATGGTTATATCTGAAGAAGACAGCCTTTAAAACTGTGACCGGTGAGACAGTTTATTTACAACCCACCACATCTCCTGTACAACAAGAAGACCGCTTTAAAGGACTAGCTTTTACAGGGCATTTTCATACTTGGAGTGCCTTTCCAACTGTTATAACTCGTAATGATTATACTATAACAGTCAAATTCCCTACTGAAGAAAATCTACGTGCTAATTCAAATGAGAGTTTTGATAGTGATTATGCTGCTTATGAAAAGATGGTGTCAGAAATAACACGCTGTCAGAATGATAAATGGGAAGTAACCAATGAAGTGATAACACAACAGGCTAATGGGTTAAAGTTGTACAGCACAATGAATGTCTATACACTCACATGGACTGTATCTACCTCTATTCCTAGTAATTCAAAAGCTTATTCTTTGATTAATTCCGCTACTGTCTATGATGGTTATAATAACCAAGCAGCTTTCGGTATTCTAAAGTTTGTTCAGAAATTTTCTAATCTACCTGTCAATGCTCCTGATGGTTTTACTGTTAAAATCACCGGCGAAGAAGGCAGCAGTACAGAGGATTATTATGTCTCTTATGTGGCAGAAGACCAAGTATGGCGTGAATGTGCAAGACCATCAATGAAGAATCATATTGATAATACTACTATGCCCCACGTTTTAGTACGTGAAGCAGATGGTACTTTTACTTTCAAATGTGCTGATTGGTCTGTGCGTGATGTAGGTGATGAAGATAGTAACCCCGAACCCTCCTTCATTGGTGGGATAATAAATGATGTCTTCTATCATCGTAACCGCTTAGGCTTTCTTAGTGGTGAAAACATTATCCTCACTCGCTCTGCTGACTTCTTTAACTTTTGGATGACAAGTGCAACCAAAGTGCAGGACACAGACCCTATCGACTTAGCGGTCTCTGATAATACCATTAGCACACTATATAATGCTGTCACGTTTGATACTGACCTTATCTTGTTTAGTCAAGAAGCACAATTCATGCTCTCTGCTGATGGTGTCTTGACACCTACAAGTGCTAATCTGTCCCCGGCAGTTACCCACTATGAAGCTAGTCTTAAAGCTAAGCCTGTTAACGCAGGACGCAATGTTTACTTTGTAGCTGAAAGAGCTAAGTATACCACTGTGCGTGAGTTCTTCACCGCAGCAGACAACACAGATGCTAAGGATGTTCAAGACATAACATCCCACGTTCCTAACTATATTCCTAATGGTGTGTATAAAATCATTCCCTCTACTGTTGAGAATGTTATGCTTTATCTCACTGAAGGTGATGAGACATCAATATATGTCTATAAGTACCTTTTCATTGATAGCCAGCGTGTACAGGCTGCATGGTCTAAGTGGGATATGCAAGGTGTTGTCTATGGAGGGCAATTTATTGATAACTATCTCTATCTGATAGTCGAGCGTAATGGCTATTACTGTTTGGAGAAAATCTCTTTTACCATTAATACTACTGACTTTGATGGTGAAGCCTATCGTATCTTATTGGATTGCAAACATTCCTATCAGATTCCTGCTGAGTGTTATGATTCCCTTAAAGATGAAACTACTGTGAATATAAGTGATATTTTCGGTGATATATATGAGCAGGATAAACAATATAGTGCTGTTGCTCCCGATGGTACATACACTAAGGCTAAAGAGGGAAAGCTAGTCTTTATTGGTGATTACTCTAACCAAGTATTGACTGTAGGTATCAATTATAATTTTAAGATTGTTATGTCAACCATTATGGTTAAGCAGTCTGACAATGGCAGCACTCAGGCTCTTATTGAGGGCAGATTGCAGTTACGGCAGATGTGGTTTAACTATGCTGATAGTGGCTACTTCAAAGTAACTGTGGATATTAAAGACAAACAAGCCTATGTCTATGAGTATACCTCTAGGCTCTTAGGTACTCGCTTTAATATCTTAGGTGCAATGCCATTTACCACAGGTTCTTTTAAGTTCCCTATCCAAGCCAAAAACGAGAATGCAAACATTTGTTTGGAAACAGACACCCCACTCCCTGTATCTCTTGTGGGTGCAGGTTGGATTGGAAACTACCAAAGGAGGACAAGACTATTTTAAAAGTATCTAAATTAACCATTGAACAGCTCTGTAACTTCAGAGAAAATATGCGTGATGAAGACAAAATGGAATGGTTCTATGCTTCAAATACATCCTTTGGGCTCACTGAGGTTGAGGAGTTAAGCAATACTTTGTGTCTTTATGATGATGAGACACAAAGGGTTTATGCCATTGGTGCTATTGATTCCTACTTAATATGGGTTGTCTGCACCAATGAGGTAGATGTGCACCCTATTAAGTTCCTACGCTTCTGCAAGCCTTTCTTTAAACGATGGGTAAAACATCATGTTTTTAATTATGTGTGGCTTAGGAATAAGCGACATGTACAATGGCTTAAATGGTTGGGAGCCGAATTTGGCAACTACACAAGAATCAATGGAGAGCTATTTCAGAAATTTACATTATACCCGATAAAGGAGTGATGTCTTATGTGCAGTCCTATGGTGGCTGCTGGTATCAGTACAGGCTTGCAAGTAGCAGGTGACTACATGGGACAACGTGCGCAAGCTAAGGCAGCACAGGCTACCATGAACGCACAGGCTAAGGCAGCTATTACTGAGATGAATTGGAATATCATGGATTTAGAACAGCAGCGCACAGATGCCTTTGACCAAGCTGTCGCAGAAATCAGCAACACTAGGTTGAACTCTATGCAGCTCAATAGTGGCGTAAAGGCTGCTGTGAATGAGACCATGAGCGGACGTACAGCTAACCTCATTGTACGTGCTGCCGAAGGTGATACCGCTCGTGCAGTATCCTCTATCCAAGATAACTACCAACGTAAATCTAATGAGGTTGACCTGAATCGTGAGCGACAGGTAAAATCTACTCACGAATTTTTAGAGAACCTTAATGCTTCTGCGCCTAAGATGCCTAGCAGATTCACTAACTTTTTGTCTTCTGCTGCCACAGGTTTGAATAATTATACACAAGCTAAGAATATTATGAATCAGCAGAAGATTACAGGTGGCATTGGAAAGACAGCCAAGACTGCTACTAAGACATGGGTAGGTAACGCTCCACGTAGTGTCCATGAGAAGCTAGGTATTGGCAATGGTATTTATAGGAGGTAAGAAGATTGAGTAAAGAAGTACAGGCAGCGGTAGGTACTCAACGGCAGTTTGCAAAACAACCGGAGATGCCCTATGCGCTGTCCTTAAATAAATTCAATGCATCTGCAGGCATCTCACAACGTACAGATTTAGATGCACAACGCTTAGCATCATCTTTAGGTCTCCTTGGTAAGAATATCATGGAGGAGCGTATTGCGGATGAGAAGCGTACCCAAGACCAAGCAGTATTGGTCAATGCAGACAAACTCCTTGCAGGTAAGACACAAGAAGACCTGAAGAAGTTTGACCGCATGGCTGCTTTGCAGAACTCTAGTGAAGATTTTGACCTCACAGATAACCGCTATGCTATGGCTGTTCTTGAAAAAGGCATTGGTAAGATGGCAAGTCAATACGCCAAAGAGCAATGGGCAAATGACCCTGCTTCTGAAAAGCCTAAGAGTGTTTCCGAAGCTGTTAGTCTTTTCAATAAGTATCTACAGGAAAATAGAGCTAACTTCAGTGATGAAGGTATCTCTAATAAAGTAGCCTTTGACCAAGGCTATTATGAGGGTGCTGTTCAAGACACAATAAAAATAGCGAATGAAGCTGACAAGAGAATCAATGATGATAAGCGTCAGAAGATGGTCATGCTGGGTTCTAGTGAGCTTCAAGACCTTGTGTATAGTGGAGCTAAAGGTGAAGACTTCCTCACTCGTGGCAGTGAAGCATTGCGCAAGATTCAGTTAGGTACGAGGGATAGAGATGAATTCATTAAAGCTGTTGCCCCTCTTGCTCAGATGATTGCTGACCAAGATTTTGATACGGCAAGATTGGATGCCTTAGGTGACTATCAGTACGAAGATGGTTTGTCTTTAAAGCAGATGGTAAACCTCTACCATTCCTATACTAAGATTGCAGATAACTTCAATCTGAGAGTTACCGATGATATTGTGTCTAAGTGCACACGTCCTGATGGTACTATTGACCTCTCAAAGGCTGAAGCATTGTTGTCTAAGTTACCTGCGGAAACTACAAATGCTGAGGGTATTCCTGAAGCTAACCTGCCTATCTCGCAGGGAGACAACCCCGACTTAACAGACCTGTCCCCCACTATGAAAAGTGTGTTGCCTATGGTTGGTGGTGCTATCTATCAGCTAGGCTTTAAGGATGCACAGATTACTAGCGGTTACCGTACAGCAGAGCATAATGCATCTGTGGGTGGTGTACCAAACTCAGAACATACTAAAGGTAATGCTGTGGATATTTACTTAGGTGACAATGTGGATGAAGCACAGGCTAATAAAGCATTGTCTTATTTTAAGCAGTATTTTGGTGAGGTCTTATTCCATGATGCTGGCACAGGCAGACACCTGCATCTTGCTGATTACCATGGTGGTATGAAAGCTGCTAATCCTAAAGAGCAATCTGCTGCTGCCTATAATCCCCAGCGTGTCAATAAGATACGTCAGGCTATCTATGCTAAACAGGTGCAGGCTCAACGTGTAAAGGCACAACGAGATGCAGATGAAAGAGACAGAATCAATATGGCTCTTTTACAAACCAATGACCCAAGTGAGCAGATGCAGATTATCAATAGCTCTAATTTGCCGGAGACAACTAAGGCTACTATGATTCGTACCATCACACGTCAAGCCCGACAGTCAGCTAAAGGCTATGGTAATGATGCAGAAGCTAAACATTTTTGGGCATATGAAAATGGTTATCAATATATTAAAGATACTCAGACATATGCTGAATGGTATAAAGCTTATCAAGACCCTAATGTTGATGGAGAGTCTAAAGAGTATCAAGCTTTGCAAAAGAGAGCCAATAGAGCCACAGCAAGACTTAATGACTTGTTAGAGTTTAAAAGAAAACGTGGGTATATCCCTAGTGAGCAGGAGACAACACAGTCTAATGAACCTCCTAATGATACTCCGGTGTTTTCCCAAAAAGACAAGGATATTGCTGAGATGAAGATATGGGCAAATAGTAACCCTAAAAATTCTGCTGGCATACCTTTAGATGAAGACCAAATCCGTGATGCTATTGATAAGTTTGCTATACGTAATGGTCTTGATGTGAATGATATTGAGGAGGAGGTCTTTGGTTCATAATGAGCATTATTGATGATTTAAATAAACTTGGTGATGAATCATATGGTGATTTACAAGCCAAAGGGCAAGAACAGCTCCAAAAGGTACAGCACCAAGGCTATAATCCTTTTGATGATTTTGGTGAAGCGGTTACCGAATGGATTGCAGACATAAATAAAGCAGGTCAGAAGCTTGCTGTGGCTGCTGGTGAAGCCTATAAAACAGGTAATTTTGATGCTATTGATGATATGGCTTTACCGGACGTTGATGCATCTTCTCCCTCTCCTGCACAAGAAAAGGTTGCCCAAGCCTTGCAGGATGCTGTGGATGATGCTCGTTATGTGGCTACCAAAGACCCCCTTACTCTCATAGGTGACGTAGCAGGTGCTGCTAGTCCTTGGATTCCTTTGGCTGTTCAAGTACCTATTATGGTACATGAGATGCAGAAGGCACAGGAGATTGAAAATGCCCCTGAGATGTCTGACCAAGCCAAAGCATCCCTACTCCCTATGTTGGCAGGTACTGTGGCAGCTTCTGTGACACATGGCGTGGGTGGTCTTTTATCTAAGGCTGCCCCTAAAGTCTCTAAGGTTATGACTACCCCTTTTGTGGGTAGTGGTATTGCAGCAGGTACAGTTCTTGCTATGGATGAGAATGTACGTAATTATGCAGCGGAACATCCTGCTCGTTTTGCTGTCAGCCAATTTTTGACAGATACAGCTATTGGTACTAAAAAGCTTGTCAAAGCCGATTGGTCTGCTAAGACAACCCCTATCACGGATGCAGAGGTTGTGTCTGAAAAGACAAACCCTGCTACTGAGCCTGTGGCTGATAAGACTAAAGTTGAGGAGACAAACAAAAAGTTAGGCTCTCCTACTAACGAGAAAAACAAAAGGAAACGTAAGCATCGTAAGCAACATCGTGAGAATGTATGGGATGTTGATACTGACTATGAGGAGATGGTTACACCTGCTCAGGTTACGAAACGTGAACCCAAAACAACCGCTGAAAAAGCATATCCTGAACAGATGCCCGAACAGCAAATGCAACAGGATGCTATTGCTAATCAGTTAGCTACAGACCACATCGAAGCTAGGCAGACGCCTGAAATTATGCAGGGTGCATTTGGCGATAAGCTGGAATATAGTAAAGATAACCTTTATCCTACTCCTGTAAGTGCAGAAGATATATGGGAAACTGCAAAAGCTATGTTCCCTATTCGTCCCGGTAGGTTGGATTTAGCTGATAGTGATAGAACACTAGGTTACTTTATGCCCCAAGGTAAAGGCATCCGTATCCGTGGGTTTCGTGCATGGTCTGTAATCTGCCATGAAATCGGACATGGTTTGTCTGATAAATTTGGTTGGGGTAAAGACACAGCAGTCCAAAAGGAACTCTATGATGGAGCTACTTCTATATGGCAGAGAGGAGAGTATGGTAATAAGCATGCCCCGGAAAACTATGCTACTTATGTAGAAGAAGGACGTGCAGCCTTTATGAATGAATACTGTGTCAACCCTGAGATGGCTAAAAAGCACTTCCCTCTTGCCTATGCTGAATTTGAAAAGGCTATTGCAAGTGATAGATTCTATCAGGCACAGATGAACCTTTTAGGACAACAGGTGCGTCGATGGGGTTCACAGTCTGACTTCAGCAAAGCTGCTGGTATGTTTCATTGGGCAGACAAAGAGCTTGGCAAAAGAATTGATAAACTCATTGGTACTTGGACTGCTACTAAAAAGCATTTTGCTTGGGAGTATGCTGACCTTGACGAAAGCATAAGAGCTTATGAGGATAACCAAGGTGTAAAGATAGCTATGGAGAATGACCCTGCTGTCTTAGCACAGTATGCAAAGCAAGCAGGTAATGATACTGTTGGTTGTCTTCTGAATGGTAATAATCTAGGCACTAGAGCTGCTGTTAAAATGATGCAGACAAAATTTAATATTGCACTTAATAATGTTGTAGCTACTGACATCTTGAAACCTTTGGATGCACAAGGTAAGCGTGGTGCTGAACTTCAAAAGTGGCTTAAAGAAACTGAGTACAGAGATTTTTATGATGCTTGGAATACTTATCAGGTTGCAAAGCATGAGCTGGAAGTCATGTCAACTGGGCGCAAGACAACACACACTTATGCTGAATGTAAGAAAATCATTGCTAAAGCAGAAGAACTTCCTGAAATGAAACTTGCTTCTGACCTGTGGAAACAATGGAATGAAAATGTGCTGCGCATTGCTGTCGCAGGGCAGATTCTTCCTAGAGAGGTTGCTAACAAGTTCTTAAAAGAATACCCTGAGTACATTCCTATGACACGCTCATTCGAGATTGAGGGTACAAGTGACTTCTTGGCATCCCACAAAGCTATGACTGTTGAGGGGTCTGAACGTATTATTAAAGACCCTCTTGTCCAAGCTGTTAAGAATATGCAGAGTATTGTCACTAAAGTAGAGCGCAACCGTGTTGGTCTTGCTCTTGCTGATTTAGCTAAAGGTGAAAAGGGACATTTTCTTATGATGTCTGTAAAAGATGGTAAATACAAGCACGTTTCACAAATTATTACTGTATATGAAGAGGGACACCCTAAATACTACCAATGTATGATGAAAGGTCTCTATGAAGCTATGACTTCCGAAGATGGCAATATGAGTGCTTCTAAACTTGACATTATTGAGAAAATATCTCATAGCGCAGCAACAGCTTTACGTATTGGCTCTACTAGCACACCTATGTTCGCTACTGCTAACCTCTGCAAAGATATTCTTGAAGCAACTATTATGAACGCTGATGGGCGTAGTGCTTCTCACATTCCCCTTGTTGCTCCTATGAAAATCTTTTGGCAGGGATTGCAGATGCTCAATAGTGACAATGCTTTTGGTAAACTTATCATTCGCAACAACAGAGAACGTGCTCTGCTTAGACAATACAAAAGAGAATTTAGGTCTAATGGTGTCACTATGTCCACACGCTTAGGCTCTATTGCTGAAATCAATAAAGACTTCAGGAAAACTGTAGACCCTAACATTAGTGATTCTGTCCTTGATAAAATCTTATATCCTATCAAAGTATTATGGAATTGGAATGTAGCATATGGTGAAGCTATGGAACAGTTACCACGTATGGCTCTTTATCGACGTGCTAAAGGACGTGGTGCTTCTATGATTGAAGCTGCTATGGTTGCTTCTGACAGTACCCTTAATTTTGCGAAGAGCGGTACTACTGTTAAAATTCTTAACAGGCATACACCTTTTTTAAATGCAGCTTTTCAAGGTACTTTAAAGACAGCTAGAGAGCTTTCTAAGAACCCTCTTAGTGTTGGTCTTGCTATGGCAGAACATGTACTGTTCCCCACCTTGTTATTGTGGTATTGGAATAAAGACGAAGATTGGTATAAGGATATGCCTATGGAGATGAAGAATAAAGCATGGTACATCAAGATAGGTGATACCATCTATGATTATCCTAAACCTACCTTTATCGGACAGCTAGCTGGCTCTATACCTGAGCGATTACTAGATGTTATGTCTGAGGGTGAAGATAAGCAGGTCATTGCTGATGCTGTCTATAAGCTTATCAAAGACCTTGCTCCTTCCGGTGCTCCTCCTATCATAGAGAAATTCTATGAATGGCAGACAAACCACTCTATGTATCGTAATCGTCCTCTTGTTGACCAGCGTCTTGAAAAGCTCAGTCCTAAGAACCAATATAACCAGTACACCTCTATGGTAGCACGTGGTATTGGGCAGGTGACTAATCTCTCACCTATTAAGATAGACAATACAATCTATGGTCTCACAGGTTCTATGGGTTATGCTTTTATGGGTGCTGTCAATATGATGGCTAAAGATGAGGCTACCCCTAGTAGGAAGTGGACTGAATATACTCGATTTACATATACTGAGGGTACAGGTACTTCCCGCAGCAAGGATGTATTCTTTGGTGGTCTTGATAAGCTGGAGACACAATATGCAGATGCCTCTTTTGAGGGTAGGAAGCCTAAGGTGGACAAAGAACTTAAAGGTATGCGTAAAGCTAGGGCAGATGCTATGAAAGTTTCTAAGGCTATCAGAGAACTGTATGCAGACAAAAAGATGGATGCAGACACCAAGCGTATTAAGCTTGATGAGCTTAACAAAAAGCAAAATACCATTTTCAGAAGTGCCAATAAGAAGTATCTTAATTACAAATATATACAATCACCTGAATAATGTGCTATAATTAATATCAGAGGTGATATGATTTATGCAGATAATAGGCTTCATTTTTGATATGGTAGAGGGTGTGCTTTGGTTATGTGGTGCTTTTGCTTTATTTATAAGCATCATTTATATGCTATATAATGTTCTGCTAAAGCAGGTGCTCCTTAATAAAGAAATATCATTGAAAACTAAAATCATTGAAACTATCGTAGTTATTCTAAGTATTTTAGGGGGTTGTGGTTATTTCAATTCCATGTGGAACTAATGCCCCCCCCCCTTTTTCTCTCCCCGAGGTGATTCCAATGTACAGCTACTAACTTCATACTTATCCATTGTTCCTTTTCTAGACAATGAAAGGAGTTCTGTCCCATGGAATTAAGTGCTGATATTCAACGTGAAATACAGCAACAGTTTAAAAATAGCTATGCCCAACTTTTAGCGGACATAACTCGTATTTATGAGCAAGGTGCTATGCGTGATGCTCTCACCGGACTGTACAATAAGCAAGCCTTTGAGCGTGACAGTACCACTAATCACTTTGGCTTCGTTGGTATCCTTTTCGCAGACATCAATGGTCTGAAATATACCAATGACCACTTTGGACACAGTGCAAGGGATAAGCTGATAAAGGACTTTGCAGCTAAGCTTAAGGAAACCTTTATCTCCCCTATTTATAACTGTTATCATATATCAGGTGATGAGTTTATAGTAGCTGGGTTTGATATTAAAATCCATGATTTCCTTGGAAGTGTATTGTCTTTCCATAAATCCCTGTGGGATAAAGACAACCCTCCCCTAGCTGCTTTAGGCTACTCTGCGGGTGTCTTCTCGGATATTGCAGAAATCACAGAGTATGCCGAAAAAGCAATGTATGAAGACAAACAAAAATTTTATGATAATTTTCCTCAGATGAGGAGATAATAAATTGAATTGGTGACCGCTGGCTCTTTTAGAGCTGGTGGTCTTTTTATTTTTTGTAAAGGAGATGATTAATATAGCTATTAAATTGGCTACATCTATTACTTACACAGCCGATGGTTCTCAAACAAACTTCTCTGTTCCCTTTGATTATTTGCGTCCATCCTTTGTCCATGTGTCTGTTAATGATGCAGAGGTTTCCGAGGGATTTACTATAAGTAATCGTATGGTTATGTTTGATTCTGCTCCGGCTAAAGATAGCATTGTGCATATCTATCGCAGTACCCCCACCACTCGCTTGGTGTCTTGGGCAGATGCAAGTATCCTGAAAGCTAAGGATATGACTGTATCAGAGGTTCAACAGTTGCACATCTTAGAAGAAGCAAGTGATTGGTCTAAAACTAATTCTATTGTTCTTGATGAGGAAAGTGGTGCATGGCAGGGACGTAAGTGCCGTGTGTCTAATGTGGCTGACCCTAAGGACGCACAGGATGCTGTTACCAAGAATTACCTTGATAATGAAGAAAGCTCTATGATGCAGCGTATGAATGCTATCAAGACACAAACCGAACAGCTTATGAATACTGCTGGCAACTATAAAGACAATGCATATAACAGCGCACAGTCCGCTAATATGTCTGCTACAAGTGCTGCTGAAAGCGCAAGGTTAGCCGAAGGTTACAAGAATGTAGCAGAAACTGCTAAGAGTGATGCATCCCTTTATGCTGCCAACGCTAAGACCTCTGCTGATAATGCAGGTGCTAGTAAAGAAGCAGCTCAATCTGCTGCTACTACTGCTAGTAACTTTGCGTCTGATGCAAGAAACAGCGCAGGTGAAGCAAAGACCTACAAGGACAATGCAAAAACCTACATGGACAATGCTAAGAATTATAGTGAGAATGTCAATGTGTTTGTGCCTAGTGTGTCTACGGAGGGTGTTTTAAGTTGGACAAATAAAGCTGGATTGACTAATCCTGCTAGTGTGAACATCAAGGGTGCAAAAGGCGATAAGGGTACTGCTGCGTCTATCACGATTGGTAGCGTGACTACAGGGGCAGCAGGTAGTAATGCAAGCGTTACCAATAGTGGTACTGCTAGTAATGCTGTGTTGAACTTTATGTTGCCCAGAGGTAAAGATGGCAAAGATGGTGGCATTACTGTTGATGCAGCACTTAGCGATACCTCTATCAACCCTGTGCAGAATAAAGTTGTAAAAGCTGCTATTGATTCCGTTGCTGCTAGTGTGCCTACTAAAGTATCTGACCTGCCAAACGATGCAGGTTATTTGACACAGCATCAATCGCTTGCTGATTACGCTAAAACGTCGGTGGCTAACACTTGGACAGCAGCGCAGACGTTAAACTTTTTGTCGGTATATTACGAAAAGTATCCTATATACATCGTAACAGGTACGAATGATACGCCGATTATATCTGCAATGATGTATAAGGCAACTAATAATTTCACACTTGATTTAGGTGCTTTGGCAATGAAAGTTGATAAGTCACAAATCTCTGTATTTAGTGCGTACTTTACAGCGGATGCAGACTATGCATTGACTATCACTAACTGTGGAACTGTTAAGTATATAGGGTCTGCATCTGATGTAGCTATTACAAGCTCCGGTTTGCTTTTAAACATTATGATGGTAAAAGATGCCAGCAATAATCTGACCAGCATCGTGCAAGCTAATAAGTTATCGTAGAGGTGGTAATATGGGCTTAAACAGAATGATGATGAAAAATGGTGAGGTAAAGGTTGAAGATGGTAGCAAGTATTGGACTTGGAATGACGCAAATAATAAAACAATTTCTTTTACTGTTCCACCGGGGATTAAGAGAATCAAAGTAACATCGTCTATTGATGGGGGTGAGGGTGACCCCAATTTATTCAACTATGCTAACATAAAGAATACATCAACCAGTAAAGTTTGGGGTGAGGGTTGGTTTTATACTACCCCTGAGGGTGAAGTCGACGATGCCGCAGATATTGATTCCATTGTAGGTGTAACACCCAATAAAACTTATAGATTGCTGTTTAATTGCTATTATACAAGTGGTGTGACTTTTTCATGGGGCAAAGCAATAAATGACATGAAACCTACAGTTGAAGATTATTAAGCAAAGGAGGAACAAAATGCAGACAAAATATAAATACAAAGACAAAACATATACTCACACCTATCCTCTTTCCGAAGCCTTAGGTAAAGAAGGTATCTTTATCCCCCTGTCTATCTCTGAAGATGCCCTTAAAGACTTAGGGGTCGAAGTGACACACGAGGAAGAGCCGATTGAGTATCTCAAAGAACGCAAAATCGAAACTTTAAAGATGCAACGTGATGAAGCAGAGGTTGAGCCTATTATCTATCAAGGTTACTCTTTTGATTATGATGACAAAGCAAGAGAGCGTATCAACGCTGCCATAATTGCTCTTGAAGTAGCAGGTGCTTCTGCTACCCTCACATGGACTACCGCAGATAATCAAGATGTAAAAGTAACTGCATCTGACCTGCGTGGCATTATTGCACAGGTGGCATTGAGAAGCGACAAGCTCCACACTGCTTATAGAAAAGCTAAAGAAAAAGTGGGAGCTGCATCAACTAAAGAGGAAGTCGAAGCTGTTAGCTTATTTTAGCTGAATAAAAAGACAGGGTTGTTGTCTCCCCTTTAGGGGTTTGGGTGGGCAGAAAGGATTTTATCATGGAAAAGAATCGCAAAAAGGCTCGTGCTTGGCTTAAGTCCTCTACTCTCACTGAGTACAAGACAATCACAACAGAAGCTAAGCTCACACCAAAACAACAAGACATACTCAATAAAACTATCCTTAAGGACTACTCGCAACAAAAGCTTGCTATGGAGTACCATGAAGATGTGTCTTGTATCAAACGTGCCTTAAGACAAATATATGACAAAGTATATCTTGTCCTTTTCAAGTAACTTTATAGTCATTTAGTTACAACTTTCAATTCCTAAATTCATGTTATCATAATAGCAGGAGGTGACTAGTCACTATGCAATATAACATGAACCAAAACAAACTTATGCAAATGATGATGATGCAAGCCTTGAAGCAGGTTTCCCCTGAACTGTTAGCAATGGTTGAGGAAGAAGCTCGTAAACGTGGTATGTCGGATGAAGACATCAATGTAGGTAAAGCATACATCAACCAAGTTCAAAAAGGAGTTGAAAAGTAATGGAAATGGCTAATGCTGGCGTAGGTCTCGGTGATGCCCTGATGCTCGCCAAACAAGGTTCTAATGGTAATGAGATGTGGAATAACCCCTTTGTATACCTTATCCTCTTAGCTGCCTTTGGTGGTGGCTTTGGTGGTTTCGGTGGTTGGGGTGGTAATGGTTCTGCTTTCCAAGGTGCTGTAACTCGTGCAGAGCTGTCTGAAGGCTTAGACAACCAAGACATCAAAGCTAGTCTGCGTGGTATCCAAAGTGGTATGTGCGACGGCTTCTACACTGTTGGCATGAATGAAAAAGAAACCGGATACAAAGTAGCTAGTGTTGGTGAAAGTATCAATCGTAACATTGATGCCCTGCGCTTTGAGGGTGCTGCAAACACCTGTAAGGTTACCACCGCTATTCATGAGGAAGGTGAGAAAACTCGTGCTCTGATTACCTGCAACACTATGCAAGCTCTGCGTGATAAGCTGGCAGATAAGGATAGAGAACTGCTCTATCTGAAACTTAAGTTGCCCGCTACTACCACTGCTACTGCATAATGTTACCGAGGGTTGGCTAGAAGCTGACCCTCTTTTATTTTATTATGGAGGATATTATGGACAATGAAATTGTAAAGACAACCCCTCCTATTGGTGTCTCCACCCTATCTCTCATGGGTATCCCCTTATCTGATTGGGTGTATATCGTCACCATTATGTATGTCTTGATTCAGATTTGGGTCTTGCTGTATAAGACCTTTTTTAAAAAGGAGGAATGTAATAAGTGAAGTTATCTGCTCATTTTGATTCTAGTGAATTTGCCTGTAAATGTGGCTGTGGTGGTCTCCACAATGGTGCTGACATCAACCCACGGCTTGTACAGGTATTAGAGCGTATGCGTGCTATCATCGGTAAGCCTTTAGTGCTGTCCTGTGGTTATCGCTGTCCTGCCCACAATGCTGAGGTAGGCGGTGTGTCTAATAGCCAGCATATCTACGGAACTGCTGCGGATGTGCAATGCCCTGATGGTGTCATGGTACAGACTTTGTATAATGCTGCGGTAACTGCTGGTGCTGATGGTATTGGTATTTATAGCTGGGGTGTCCATGTGGATGTCCGTGGTTATACTGCACGTTGGTAAGATTTACGAGGGAGCTTAGTCTCCCTCTTTTTATTTTTAAAGGAGGTCTATATAGATTTGAAAATTAAGAAACGTGATGGGTCTCTCGTAGGCTTTAATAAAGACAAAATCATTACTGCCATCTCTAAGGCTGGTTATGTTGATGATTATACAAAAGAAAATATTGCTGAATACATTGAGAGAATTGCTAAGGAAACTGAAATGACAGTTGAGGACATTCAGAATATTGTAGAAGAAAAACTTATGACCTCTATGTATCCTGAGGTAGCTAGAGAGTATGTGCGTTACCGCTATAAACGTGAGCTGATTCGTAATACCAAAGGTGCTTTGAGTGAAGTGCTTGATATTGTCAATCTCAGCAACCAAGATGTGAATGAGGAGAACTCTAATAAGAACCCTGTTATCCTGTCTACTCAACGTGACTATATGGCAGGTATGGTCTCTAAAGAACTTTCTGAAAAGCTGTTGTTCCCTCCGGATGTAATGAAAGCGCATAAAGAAGGTCTCATTCATGTACATGATATGGACTATGCTATTCAAAAGATGTACAACTGTGCTCTGTTGGACATGGAAGACATGCTGCAAAATGGCACTGTAATCAATGGTACTATGATTGAAAAGCCACATAGCTTTGCTACTGCTTGTAATATTGCTACTCAGATTATGGCGCAGGTTGCTTCTAACCAATATGGTGGTCAGAGTGTATCGGTAGCACATTTAGCTCCATTTGTCAATATCTCTAGACAAAAAATTAGAGAAGAATTTGCACAAGAACTAGAAGCTATTGGAGCAGGAGACTATTCTTATGATGATATTAAGCGTATCACAGAAAAGCGACTGAAATCTGAAATCACTAAAGGTGTGCAGACAATGCAGTATCAGATTAATACCCTTATGACATCAAATGGTCAGACACCTTTTGTTACATTGTTTCTGTACCTCAATGAAGCTAAGAATGAGCAGGAGAAGAAAGACCTTGCTATGGTTATTGAGGAAATCATTCGTCAACGCTATCAGGGTGTCAAGAATGAAAAGGGTGCATGGATTACTGCTGCTTTTCCTAAGCTGATTTATGTCTTAGAGGAAGACAACATCCGTAAGGGTACTCCCTATTATTACCTTACAGAGATGTGTGCTAAATGTACTGCTAAGCGTATGCAGCCTGACTATTTGTCTGAGAAGATTATGCTGAAGAATAAGAAGACCGAAGATGGTGTGGGGCATTGCTACCCTCCTATGGGATGCAGAAGCTTCTTGACACCCTATCTTGACGAAAATGGTAAAGCCAAATTCTATGGTCGCTTCAACCAAGGTGTTGTCTCCATCAACCTTGTGGATGTTGCGCTGTCTGCTGATAAAGACAAAAATAAATTTTGGTCTATTCTTGATGAGCGTTTAGAGCTGTGCCACAAAGCCTTGCGTGTAAGACACCAAAATCTTAAAGGCACAATCTCCAATGTCTCCCCTATCCATTGGCAGTATGGTGCTATTGCTCGTCTGCAAAAAGGTGAGAAGATTGACAAATTATTGGAGAATGGGTACTCCACTATCTCCCTTGGCTATGCAGGTCTCTATGAGTGCTGTATGGCAATGTTCGGTAAATCTCATACTGACCCTGCTGTGAAACCCTTTGCACTCTCTGTCATGCAACACCTTAATGATAAGTGTGCTGAATGGAAAACTAAGGAGCACTTAGGCTATAGTGTCTATGGTACTCCTATGGAAACCACCACATATAAATTCGCTAAATGTCTCCGTGAACGCTTTGGGGTGATTAAGGAAGTCACTGACCATGACTATATCACTAATAGCTATCATGTGAATGTACGTGAGCCTATTGACCCCTTCACCAAACTGCAATTTGAATCTGAGTTTCAACTGCTCAGTCCGGGTGGTGCTATCAGTTACATTGAGTGTGCTGATATGACCAAAAACATTGATGCAGTTATGGCAGTTATTCAGTTTATCTATGACAACATCATGTATGCGGAACTGAACACTAAGAGTGACTATTGTCAGGTCTGTGGATATGATGGTGAGATTAAGATTGTCACAGATAATGGTAGATTGGAGTGGGAGTGCCCAAATTGTGGTAACAGAGACAAAACCAAGATGAACGTGACACGTAGAACCTGTGGATATTTAGGCAGTCAGTTTTGGAATCAGGGGCGTACTGAGGAGATTAGAGACCGCTTTATTCATTTAGGGGGTGACTTCCATGGCTAAAAAAGTGTATATCGCTGATATTAAGAACCCCTCACTCACTCGTGCTATCCGTTTAAAATGCATGGACTGTGCAGGTACTTCTGATAACATCCGTGATTGTCATATCTGCAAGTGTCCTCTGTGGTCTTTCCGTTTTGGTAAAGGAACTGCTGCTGCTATCCGTACCTTATCTAAGACATATGATGTATGTCTTGTGGATACCAATAAAACAGATTACATTGAAGAATTAAAAGGTAAGAAGTTAAAACGCCCTCAGTAACGCCTGAGAGCCTATCTGAACATTTTAATTTTCTTGCCTATGTGATTATACCTATGGGAGTGTTTCAATGCTCAAATAGCACTCCCACCCCCTCTCAATCGTGTGAGAATTGATTTATGAATACAAAGGAGTGATAAAAACTATGCAGATAGATGAGAAACTACTTGATAAGCTTGCTATAGGTGAAGTCAATGCCCTTTTAGAAGGACTTGATGACCCGGAGCTGCGCCGTAACCCTGCTTTTCTTGCTAAGGTGCGTGAGTTCTTGAAGCAGAACAAATTACAGACTACCCCCGAAACCCAAGGGGTACAAAAGATTCAGAAGGTAGTGGAAGAGATTCCTACCTTTGATTTGGATGGGCAGGTGAGCTGATGCCTGAATGGACAGATGAACAGATTGACAAAGCTAAGGAGGACTTTAGGGTCTTCCTTTTTATTGTATGGAAAATGATTGGTCTTCCGTCCCCTACCCCTATCCAATATGCTATTGCGAATTATCTACAACATTGTCCCAATGACCGTACTATTTTAGAAGGTTTCCGTGGCGTAGCGAAAAGTTTTATCACTTGTGCTTTTGCCGTGTGGTCTCTATGGCGTAACCCCCAAATTAAAGTAGAGATTGTTTCCGCAGGTAAAGATAGAGCGGATGCTAACGCTATTTTCGTAAAGCGTATCATTATGACACTGCCTTTTCTTGCACATCTTAAACCTAATACCAGCAAGGGCAACAGAGACACCATGAACCTGTTTGATGTTGCCCCTGCTGTGCCTGACATCTCCCCTTCTGTAAAGTCTGTAGGTATCTATGGTCAGATTACAGGCTCTCGTGCTGACCTGCTGATTGCTGATGACATTGAGATTCCCTCTAATTCAGGAACGCAGGTGCAGCGTGACAAACTTAGCGAAGCTGTAAAGGAATTTGATTCTATCATCAAACCCAATGGACTGATTATTTATTTAGGTACTCCACAGTCTGAACAGTCCTTATACAACGAATTACAGAATCGTGGATATAGTTGTGTCATCTTCCCTGTTGTCTATCCGGAAAATCAAAAAATGAGGGATAACTATGGTAAGCGGTTACATCCCTTTATTGCTGATGCACTTGATAAAGACCCATCATTAGCAGGTAAACCCACTGACCCCTTGCGCTTCAATGAAGAAGAGATTTTTAAGCGTAGACTGTCCTATGGTAAAGCAGGTTTTACTTTACAATTTCTTTTAGACACTAGTCTCTCTGATGCTGAAAAGTATCCGCTCAAAGTGGCTGACTTTATTGTGGCAGACCTAGACATGGAAGAAGCATCTATGAAGTGGTCATGGGCAAGTGGATATGAACAGCGACTAAAGGATGTACCCTGTACTGCCCTTAAAGGTGACTTCTTCTATGCCCCTTTTGACAGGTCTAAAGAGACTGCTAAATATACAGGTACTGTAATGGCTATTGACCCCTCCGGACGTGGTGCGGATGAACTTGCCTATGCTGTTATCAAGATTCTCAATGGTTACCTGTTCCTCATGGAAGTTGGTGGCTATCGTGATGGTTATGGTGATGATACCCTCAACATCTTAGCTAATAAGTGTAAATTTTGGGGCGTGAATGATGTTGTCTCTGAAGCCAACTTCGGTGATGGTATGTGGGGGCAGCTCTTTAAACCTGTACTGAATAAAGTACACCCTTGCACTTACACAGAAGTCAAGAACAACAAGCAGAAAGAAGCTCGTATCATTGATACTCTTGAACCTGTTATGATGCGTCATAAGCTCATTGTCAACACCTCTGTTATCTATGATGATTATAAGGTATATGAGAATGACCAAAAGTATTCTTTAATCTATCAGCTCACAAGGCTCACTAGAGATAAAGGTGCACTTGCCCATGATGATAGGCTTGATGCTGTGACCATGGCTGTTGCCTTTTGGTTAGAAAGCTTAGACAGGGATGCTCAACAGGGCATTGATGAACTTGAAGAAGAACAGCTTATGAAATGGTGGGATTCTGACTTTGGTGTCTTACACAAAGAATATAATCCTGAGCTTGTTCCGAAACGCTATAGGAAAAGACAACCACAATTCGGAGGAGCTACTGTGGTTGATAACTTTTATAGCTAATGGGTCATATAAACCAGCGAAACTAATGGGTCACATACTCGATAAGAGTAGGAAAGGGACATTATATTATACCTATAGATAACTATAGATACCTTATAGTTACTATAGATACCATATGACCTTATATGATTCCATATGTAACCCTTAGATACCCTTGGTACTATAGAGACTATAGATACCTAAGGGTAGTTGTTATTATTACTAATAAACCTAATTAATAGATACTTATAGATACCCTAAGGTTTCCTATACCTCCTAAGGATTCCTTAGGGTATTTTTTATTATTACTTTAAATAACCTTCTTAAAGGAGACTATATATCATGAAAGAAACCTTAATGAAACTAAAGACCTTCTTCCTCTATGGTCTTTTAATATCCATCCCCCTGTTTGTCTTCTTGTGGTTCGTGGATACGCTATCCTCATCGTTCAATCCCGAATATAGACCCCTACTTGGCTTCTTGCAGATTGCAAACAGTCTGCTGCAAACCATTATAGGTATGTAACGCTATGTTTACCACGAGAACTAAGAATATAATTGCTCTTTTACTGAGCTTTGCTATTGGAGCTGGTTGCTGCTACTTATATCTAAGAGGAGACAACAAAGCTTCAGAACCCCCTATGCCCAGCTCAGATTCCAAGGGTGGACTTTTGTCTACCACAGGAATCCATGCTGAGACCAAAGACAACACCAAAGAAGAGGACTTGGTGTTGTCTAACAAATACGTCGCTGTTATTAATGGCGAGAAAGTGAGTGTGCCGATTGTTAAAAGAACTGCTGGTACTATTAATCAACCTGATAGCACTAGTGGCTCTGCTAATGATGCACCACCGGGAGTAAAGGCTACTGTAGAACAGACTGTAGACCTCACTCCTGTGTTGTCTAAACTGCGCCCCTCTTGGGAGCTGGGTGCTGGTGTGTCTTATGTGAATGAACGTGCATATGTTCCTATCTCTATCCAAAGGAACTATCAGGCTGATAAAGCACTAGAGCTTACTGTACTTGTAGATACAGATGGTAAAGCTAAGGGTGCTATGGTACAACACAAATGGCTGATAAAGTAAATCTTATAACTGCCCAAGAAGCAGCTAAGATTCTAAGACAAAATAAACCCGACAAGATTTACCTGCTCGTGAGGTCTAAATGCTTGTCGGGTTTCAAATGTGGTAAAAGGTGGCTTATAGATGAGGATAGTGTCTATAAGTACATCAATAGGTGTCTTCTGAACCAATAGTGACCAAAATAGTGACCGCTATTTGAAGAAGGGCTTAACCATGCGGTTTATAGGCTCTAATGAAACTATTTTAACACACTTCGGCATTTTATCCAATATGGATAGCGATAAATATAGGCATATTAGTGAACATTTTTCAGTTTTAACTAAAAATAATTCGGAAAATCAGCTTTAATGCAAAAATGGCCACCCTAAAAGATGACCATAATTTTATTGAACAGGAATATTTGTGATAACGCTTATTATTTGGCAAACTCTTGGCTTACCTTGGCAATCGCTCTTACCGTAGCGCTGATATCGGGCTGAGCCAGTATGCCGCTGACTATGGCTGCGCCGTCAGCGCCTGCCGCACGCACCTCGCGGTAATTGTCCGCAGTTACGCCGCCGATGCCGACAACAGGCAGTCCCTTCTCCCTGCAGATAGCTGCCAAGCCGTCTGTACCCAGCTTTTTAACGTCTGCCTTCGTCGCAGTGCCGAAAACAGCGCCGCAGCCAAGGTAATCCGCACCGCTCTGCAGCGCCGCTTTAGCCTCCGCCGGATTGTGCGCCGAAACGCCGATGATATAATCAGCGCCCAGAATTTTGCGTGCCGCAGCGCAGGGAAGATCGTCCTGCCCTAAATGTACGCCTGCCGCACCCACCGCCATCGCGATATCCAGACGGTCGTTAATAATCAGCGGCACGTTAAAGCTGTCGCACAGTGCTTTCAGCTGCAGCGCTTCAGCGTACATCTCTGCGCTGGATGCTGTCTTGGCGCGGTACTGCACCAGCGTCACGCCGCCCTCGAGCGCCTCACGCACGCAGTCAAGCAGCGCCCTGCCCTGCAGGCAGCCATCGTCCGTAACCAGATAAATACTGTAATCAGGCTGTGCTTTCATCAGGACACCTTTTCCTCCGGCTTCAGGTTCACCAGATTCCACTTCGTAGTTACATGATAAATTGCGTCAATCAGGCGCACCTTGAACATGCCGGGGCCGTCCTTCTTCTCGAGAAAGTTGGCTGCCAGCTCAGCGCTCTGTCCCATAATTACTACGCCCAGTGCTGCCGCAACAAGCATATCCTTGGTGATAGCAGCGCAGCAGGCAACTAAGGTAGTAGTCATGCAGCCGCTGCCGGTGATATCCTGCAGCAGCGGGTGACCGTTGTTCAGCACAACAGCCTGCTTGCCGTTGCTGATGTTGTCAATCGGGCCGGTGACAGCAAATACGCAGCCGAATTTGGCAGCAGCGTCTTTGGCGGTGCGCAGTGCTTCACCCTCTTCGGTGCCCTGCTCCATGTTGTCCACGCCACGGCCTCCGGTTGCACCCAGCAGCAGCGCCTGACATTCGCTGTGGTTGCCGCGCACGATGTCAATATAGCCTGCGTTCAGCAGCTTCAGCGCGAAGTTCAGACGTACGGTAGAAGCCATTACGCCCACAGGGTCCAGCACTACCGGAATGCCCTTGGTTTTGGCAGCCTGCGCCGCACGCTCCATAGCAATCTGCTTATTAAAGCTCAGTGTACCAAGATTCAGCACCAGTGCATCGGCACCGGCGGTAATTTGTACAACCTCCTCCGGCTCATCAGCCATCACTGGAGAAGCGCCTGCTGCCAGCGCAGCATCCGCACAGCTTTCTGCCGTAACATAATTAGTAATTTCGTGGATGACAGGTCTTGCCTTACGCAGCTTGTCAACCAGCTCGCCAAAAGTATTTTTTAAATCCATTAGTCTAAGATACCAGCCTTTCTGTATAAATCAACAAAATGATGCGTCGGACCGCAGCCGCTGCCCAGCTCGATGCCATGCTCGATGGCTTCGGTAACGTAGGCCTTGGAGGCGCGTACCGCATCCTTCAGCTCCAGCCCCTTGGCCAGATTTGCCGCCAGACTGCTCGAGAGCGTGCAGCCTGTGCCATGCGTATTCTTCGTAGGGATGCGCTTGCCGGGGAACCATGTTTCCGTGCTGCCGTCAAAGAGTAAATCATCCGCCGTATCGCTTAAATGACCGCCCTTTACGAGCACAGCCTTCGCACCCAGAGCAACAATTTTTTCCGCAACGGCGCGCATCTGCGCCTTTTCCGTAACCTGCATACCGGTAATTGCCTCTGCTTCCGGCAGGTTGGGCGTAACCAGCGTTGCCAGCGGCAGCAGCTCCTTAATCAGCGTTTCGCAGGCCTCCGGTGCCAGCAGCGGATAACCGCTTTTGGAAATCATCACCGGATCCACCACGATAATGCGCGGTTGATAACGGCGCAGGCAGGCGGCAATCGTGCGGATAATCTCCGGCTGCGATACCATGCCTATTTTCACTGCGTCCACACGGATATCGTTAAAAACGGCAGCAATCTGCGCTTCAACGATATCACAGTCAATATTCTGTACTGCGGTAACACCACAGGTGTTTTGTGCCGTAACGGCGGTAATGACGCTCATACCGAAGGTGCCATGAGCGGCAAAGGTCTTTAAATCGGCCTGAATTCCGGCGCCGCCGCTGGAATCACTGCCGGCAATCGTCAGCAAATTCTTCATCTGCTTTCTGCCTCCTTTAATGCGCACTCAACGCGCGCAGGTATTTTCTTTGTTCTGTCCGGAGTAATCGAACAGGCCATCGTTCTTTTCCTCCAACGCTTTGATAATATGATAGGTATATTCGTTGTAGGGAGTGGGAATCCCCAGCTCCTTGCCCATCGCCATCAGAGCACCGGAGAACATATCAATCTCGGTGTGTCTGCCTGCGTCCAGATCCTGCAGCGTGGAATAGCGTACAGATGGCGGAACGGCACTGCCACGGCCGGAGCTTGCAGGACATTTGCTCATATCAATGCCTTTGGCGGCGGCGATGGCCTCCAGCTCACGGCGCAGACCTTCCTTAATAGCACGCATATGCTCGCTGTCCTGATAGCAGCCAAGACCTGCGCCAATCACAGCCTGCGGCAGATTGTTGCAGACGTTCAGGCGGAACTTGCACCAGATTTCTTCATTAATGCAATCCGTATGGCGGATATGGATATCGGCGCTGCACATAAGCGCTTCAATCGCCAGCACACGCTCACTCTCAAAGGGAGCCTGCGCTTCACCGAAAACAATACCGATAGTTTTTTCCGGGTTGAAGCGCACGCCGTTGCCCTCGTGACGCGACGCAATCTTAATCAGAGCAGGCAGAATCTGCTTGCTGTCGACAGCACCGGCAATAATCTCCTCGCTGTCCACGCCGTTCATCAGGCTCATGACAGTAGTATTGGGGCCTACTGCCTCGCGAATGCTTGCCAAAGCGCCCGGCAGAGCGCCATATTTTAAGGCGACAATCAAAAGATCTACGCCCTTGGCCTCCTGCGGGCTCCACACCTGCGGATGGTAGGTAACGTTGTTGATGCTGCAGCCCTCGTCACACAAACGCGCAGCACGGTTGCCTTCGGCGATAATGCCGAATTTGATATGGGGAAGTTTGCTCAGTCCCCAGATTATATAAGAGCCTACGGCTCCTGCTCCTAAAAGTGCGACAGATTTTATCTCCATGCTTATCACTCCTTATTGCTTGCGAAGAAGCGCTGCAGGCCGGGGCGGAATTTATTCCGCTGAGGCTGTAACGCTCATTGCAGTAAAGCTAATTATACATTATATATTATAGCATATCGGGGCGCATAAAAAAACAGCAGCGAAGTGCAAGGCACGAGCTGCTGTGAAGAACGGGTGAAATTTATAATATTATGGAAGAAGTTTTTATGCGGTCAGCTTGGAGGCAAGCTCACGTACCTCTGCTTCCGAAAGCTTGGAGTGACGGACGGTGAATTCGATGCTCATGCCGTCAGCCAAAAGGCCTTTGGCAAGCTCGATTTTGTTTGCCTGCTCTTTTTTCTCAGCTTCCTTTGCCACTGCTTCAGCCTTTTTTGCAGCATATTCTTCAATTACGTCAGTCATTTTTTCTTCGCCCTCCTTGCTGTATTTCAAAAATTCCATGCGCTCGGCAAATTCTTGGTAATGTAAATTTTTAGGCTCTGTGCAGTATAAGTCCTGCATGAGCTTGCCCAGCACTGTATCTTCACGGCGCTGACTGTTGACATAAATAATATGCGAACCATCTTCAAAATCCCCCGCAGGAAACCCTGCGAGGGTAAAACATGCAACTGCTCTATTCACTTCTTCACAGCCAAGCTGCGAATGGAAACATTCACGTTATTCACCTTCATGGCTGTCATATACTCAATCTTTTCTTTAATCTTCGCCTGGAACTGCTTGGTAACGGCAAAGAGCTTAACACCATAATACAGCACAACCTCTACGCTGATAACAATGCCCTTGCTGTTGTCGCTGCGGCGGCGCACCTTAATCGAGGTGATGCGCTCCACGCCCTCCAGCTTGCGCCCGATAATTTTGATGATATCCTCCAGCGCGCTGTCGGAAATCAGCAGCTTGCCGTAAAAGCTGAACGAAGGACGTACGATAGAACGGTCCGCATCCTTCTCCTGCTTGCGCTGGCTGGAAAAAATATTATAGGGCAAATCGGCAAAATAGCCTGTGAAATGAGGCTTCAGCTCAATCGTCGGCACCGGCACGATATGTTTGCCCTCCTGCAGACGCGCATGGCGGGCTTTTTTGATTTCGGCCTTGCTGGCAATCTGGTTGATATAAACCGTCTTGACCGGCTTATCCAACTTCAGCCTGCCGATAATCTTGTTGATCATATTGTCCGAGGTAGCGATAATCAGCAGACGATGAATGTTGTTGGTCGCCAGCGCCTCACGCACCGCCTGCGCGTGTCCTTCGTCGGTGAAGATGGCACGCTTGACGGCCTGTATTCTGTTGTCTTCGTTCTTGGCTGAGGTGCCTGCCAAAATTTTGGTGCCCTTAATCAGCAGACCGTCGTCAATAATAGCGTCACAACGGTTGTCAAAGGCCACGCCGATAGCATGGTGGCTCTTGCCTGTGCCGCTGGGTCCTACAAAAGCAACTACTTCCATTCTATTACACCCTTAACATCATCATATTGCACCTGCCAGATTCCCAGCTTTGTGGGGAAACGGTCAGGGATTCCGTGAAAGTCACTGCCGCCGCTCACCAGCAGTCCACGCTGCTTGGCCAGTGCAAGCCAATGGCTTTGCGCCTGTGCATCCGCGCTGGGGTGCCAGACCTCGATGCCGTCAAAAGGCTCTGCAGCTAAAAGTCGTTCGGGCAGCGTTTTATCCACCAGCTCCGAGGGATGTGCCAACACAGCGATACCGCCTGCCTCGTGAATCAGCGCCACTGCCTCCTGCGGAGAAAGCTTGGGCTGCGGCACATACGCCGGTCCGCCGCGGTGCAGCAGTGCGTCGAAAACCTCCTGCACGGTAGCAAAATATCCCTTGGCCACCAGTGCCTTGGCCACATGCGGACGGCCTACTGCCCTGTTCTTTGGGTCGCAGGCCTCTACCTCCACATGGTAGCCTAATTTTTCCAGCTTTTCCAGCATGGCATATAAACGGTGCTCGCGCGCATGGCGCATTTCATCCATTTTCTTATGCAGCGCTTCACAGTCCATAGAAACGTGATATCCTAAAATATGCACGGCATCATCCTCGTACTGCGTTCCCAGCTCCACGCCGGTGAGGACGCGGATGCGTCCGCCGTGGCGCTTCGCCGCCTCGCGCGCCTCCGCCAGACCGTTCCACGAATCATGGTCGGTGACAGCGATAACGCTGATGCCTTTAGACATAGCCTCGTCCACCAGCATGGTCGGCGTATAGCGTCCGTCGCTGAAGGTGCTGTGCAAATGTAAATCTACAAGCTGCGCAGCCATTACAGCATACCTGCCAGCTTGATAAGCGTCATGGTGCCAAAGGCAGTACCTCCTTTAACCTTAAAGCCCTCCGTCTTGGTTGCGGTGGAGGTGCCGCCGATATCAAGATGCGCCCACGGGATATCCTTGTCGACGAATTCGCCGATGAACAGGCCGCCGGTGATGCAGCCGCCGGCACGTCCTGCGCTGTTGAGCAGGTCCGCAACGTCGCTCTTGATGGCTTCCTTGCATTCAGGCAGGGAAGGCAGCTGCCAGTAGTTTTCACCGGCCATGCGTCCTGCCAGCTTAATCTGCTCCACCAGCTCGTCATCATTGGACACAATACCGCTGGTTTCGGTGCCCAGGGCGATGATTACCGCACCGGTGAGCGTTGCTATATCAACAACCTTTTTCGCACCCATTTGGCAGGCATACCAGACTGCGTCCGCCAGCACCATGCGTCCTTCCGCATCGGTGGAAACAACCTCGATGGTCTTGCCGTTGGCTGCACGCACGATATCGCCGGGGCGCTGTGCCTTGCCGTCAGGCATATTCTCCGCGCAGGCCAGCACGCCGATAACATTGCACTTAAGGCCTAAACGTGCGATGGCACGCATAGCGCCGAGCACAGCGCCCGCACCTGTCATATCGTCCTTCATCTCGCCCATGTTGTCGTCAGGCTTAATGGAAATACCGCCGCTGTCGAAGGTGATGCCCTTGCCTACAAAGGCTGTATAGGGAGCGTCACCGTTGCCGTTGTAGCGCAAGGCAACGAGACACGGAGGGTTATGACTGCCCTGACCTACTGCCAGCAGTGCATGCATGCCTCTTGCCTCCATCAGGGTTTCGTCCATAATAGTAATTTCCAGCGGCAGCTCCTGCCCCAGCTTCAAGGCATCATCGGCCATGGTTTGCGGTGTTACCACGTTACCGGGGTTATTCACCAGATCACGTGCATAGCACACTGCTTCCGCAGAGATTTCCGCAGCGTTAATGATTTCCGCCGCCTCCGGCACAGCACTCAGCACGGTAGCCTCGCACAGCGGTGCCTGCTTTGCTTCGCTCTTGAAGCGGTTGAAGGTGTACGCGCCGAGGTACAGGCCTTCGACGAGCGCCTGCAGGTTTTTGCTGCGTTCGGCGTTCAGCAGGATAGGCGCAGCCAGTACAGCCTTTTGCGCCTTAGCCTTGTGCAAAGCGCGGGCAGCAGCGCCGGCAGCCTTACGGAAATTGTTCGGCTTGCAGTCCTTCCCTTCGCCGCAGCCTGCCAAAAGCAGTGTCAGCAAACCTTCACCCTGCGGCAGCACCAGTGTGGTTACGCTGCCTGCGTCATAAATATCGTCGTGCTGCGCGGCATACGCCATTGCTGCCTTGGCTGCTGCCTCCGGCAGCTCCAGCTTGTCGATAGCCGCCGCGCATTCCTTGCACAGAAAGAGGACAATACTGTCCGCGTCATTATAGGCTGCAGCGTTGAACTCCGCTGCGGTACATTGAAATTGGTTTAACATATCTTAAACTCTCCTATCATTATTTATATTCTATTGCAGTCTGCAATTCGTTAAGCATGGTATTGCCGCTGGAACGCTGCAACGACAAATCGCTCACCAGCACCTTCATCTCACGCATCAGGCTGCCCTTGGAAAAATAAGAGCCCAGCGCATGAATCGTATACGGTGTCTGATTGATATTGCCGATATACATCAGGCAGTGGCCGTCCATATAAAGCGCTGCACCGGGCATCAGCCTGCTGATAACGGCGGCGCGTTCCTGTGAGCTGCCGCTGAGCTTTTTCTTCGTGCCTGCGGTCAGCTCCTGCTGGTCGGCATTACGCGGCAGCACAATGCCCACAGTGCGGTAAGCATTGAACACCAGGCTTGAGCAGTCCACGCTGTTCTTCAAGCCGCCCCAGCCATAAGGCTTGCCGTAAAATTTGAAGGCGGAATTAAGCAGATTATTGCTTGTATAGGGCAAATAGCCGTAATGCACGGCAGAGGCAGCCTTCGGCACCAGCAGCTTCTGTTTCTGCAGCTGACCTGCTTTAGTGCGCACCGGTGCAATTACCGTATAGGTATCGCTCTGCATACTGTCAACCGGCAGGCGCGCTCCCTGCTGGTACAGCACCTGCTCGCCGTCCGTTTTCAGGTTATATTCCGCATCGGTAACAACAAGAAACTTCTGCGGCTTTACAAAGCTGTTCCAGGAATTCTTATCGGTCATAGCCAGATTGAACTTGCTCACCCAACCGCTGTAATTTACTGCCTGAACATAGTAAAAATAACCGTTGGCACTTGTGTGCAGCACAGCCACAGGCTCGCCGGGGTCCAGCATAGTTTCCTGCAGCGCGTCAAAATCCCTGTCGCCCGCGTAATAATACAGGCCCTCGCCCGTAGGCAGCGCACGCACCGCTGTACGGCGCACCGTCACTGCGTATTGCACAGCCACGCTTTTGGGAATAGCGCTGATATTGCTCTGCTTGCGCAGGATGTTCTTATAGTTTTCGCTCACCTTATTGCCATGCAGATACAGGTCATCGTCAAGGATGGAATAATCCATAATCCTCGTTTTAAGCGCATCACCGCTCATCGTCGCAGGATAATTTGCCAGGTCAGGCATACTGCGGGAAGCAGCGCGTACCTTGGCGTTGAAGGCTGCCACACCCTTCGCATCCAGAATAACCGTATCACCGCTCTTGTTCTGCTCCGTCCAGTGCGACGGGTTCACCAGCGGCGGATAATTGGTAATGCCTGCCGCCGAAGCACCCAAAGGCAGCAGCAGTCCGCAAACAACAGCAGCTGTATATAAAAGCTTTGCTAATCGCAATTTCGTTCCTCCCTTCTTGCAGCATATATTTTACTGCAAGTAACCTAAAATACTTGTAATATTATTATATTCTTTAGGCAGAACAAAAATCCTGCTTTAGTATATGAAAAAAGCTGATGTAAGCGTTGGCCTACATCAGCGTAGAAGCGATATTTTATTTCTGCAGATCCTTGGCATTGCCCGGTTTGATTTTGCTTTCGGTGCCTGTGAGCAGGCGATGGATATTTTCCTTGTGGCGCAAAACTACAAAGAAAGCAGCAACTACGGAAAAAATCACATAAGCAGAGGGATAACCCAGATACCACGCCAGCGGCGGCGTAAAGATGGCAGCCATAATGGAGCCAAGCGATACATAGCGCGTCAGCAGCACGCACACCAGCCAGATACCGAAGCTAGCCACAGCAACCTTAGGCATCATAAAAATCAACAGGCCCAGTGCGGTCGCAACGCCCTTGCCACCCTTAAAGCCCAGAAAAAGCGAATAATTGTGTCCCAAAAGCGCACCCAAAGCCGTAATAACATCCAGCAGCGGATTGTGGAAAAAATAGCTCATAATACCAACCGCAAGAATACCCTTGAAGGCATCGGCAATCAGCACCAGCACCGCAGTCTTGGGACCGACGGTACGGAAAACATTCGTTGTGCCGATATTCTTGCTGCCGTAATTACGGATATCAATACCGTGAAAGGCCTGCACCAGCCATAAGCCGCTGGGAACAGAGCCGCAGACATGACCGAGCACAAAGCCCAGCAGAAAATGTAATATACCCACCTCATTGAACATAACAAATCACCTGACTTTTATTTATTCATCCTCGTTCTTACCACGGATAATCATCTGAATAGGTGTGCCTTCAAAGCCAAAGGCCTCACGCAGTTTGTTCTCCAGATAACGCTGATAGGAGAAATGCATGATTTCCGGTTCGTTGACAAAGATAACAAAGGTTGGCGGTTTGATTTTGACCTGTGTAACATAAAGAATCTTAAGACGCTTGCCTTTTTCGGTCGGCGGCGGATTGATAGCCACAGCGTCCTCGATAACCTGGTTGAGAATACTGGTAGCGATACGCATAGCATTCTGCTCGGCAACATAGGAGATAACCTCCGGCAGACGGTGAATACGCTGCTTGGTAACGGCAGAAACGAAAACTACCGGCGCATACTGCAGGAAAACAAGCTCCTTGCGCAGAGTTTCGGTATAACGCAGAGTGGAGGAATTGTCCTTCTCGTACAAATCCCACTTGTTGACAACCAGAATAACAGCCTTGCCTGCCTCATGAGCATAGCCGACGATACGTTTATCCTGCTCGGTAACACCTTCGACAGCATCAAAAACCATCAGCACAACGTCACTGCGGTCAACTGCGCGCAGTGAACGCATAACGCTGTATTTTTCAATCGGTTCGTCAACCTTAGCCTTGCGGCGCATGCCTGCGGTATCAATGAACAGGTATTTCTGACCATTGCGTACTACCGGAGTATCAATCGCATCACGGGTAGTGCCTGCAACATCACTTACGATAGAACGCTCCTCGCCTACCAGTGCGTTGAAAATAGAGGATTTGCCTACGTTAGGACGGCCAATCAGAGCAACCTTGATTTCGTCCTCTTCCTCCAGGTCGCCTGCTATCTTATCGGACGGGAACTTGGCAACAACGGCATCCAGCAAATCGCCCAGGCCCAAATGGTTGGACGCGGAAACAGCAATCGGATCACCGATACCCAGATTATAGAATTCAAAGGTATTCATCTCCTGCTTCGGAGAATCCGCCTTATTGACAGCCAGAACAATCGGCTTCTTGGACTGACGCAGCAGACGGGCAACGTCAGCATCCTCGGTAGTAATGCCTGCGCGCGCATCGCAGACGAACAGAATAACGTCCGCCTCCTTAATCGCAATCTGTGCCTGCTGACGGATAGAAACAGCAATAGCATCGGCATTCATGATTTCGATACCGCCGGTATCAACCATCATAAACTCGTGGTCCAGCCATTCGGCGGTAGCATACAGACGGTCGCGGGTAACGCCCGGTGTATCCTCAACAATGGAAATCCTGCTGTTGGCAAAAATATTAAAAAGAGTAGATTTGCCTACGTTCGGACGTCCAACTATAGCAACTATCGGTTTAGCCATAATCAAATCTCCTTCATCATAATAAATTTTTTAGTATGTGTCTATCATAGAAATGTAAAATTTTTTGTGTATTTATGGGGAATATGTCTATTACAGCGCATACAACCCTCAGTCATCGCCTTCGGCGATGCCAGCTCCCTTGACGCTACGACCCAGTTTGTCGCAAGCACAACCCTCAGTCAAAATCACTGACGTGATTTTGCCAGCTCCCTTTCAGGGAGCATATAAAAGTTCGTCGTAATAGCTAAAGTTAAAATCTCGCAATACTATTATATCTCCCCTGAAAGGGGAGGTGGCTACGAGCGTTAGCGAGTAGACGGAAGGGTTGTCCTTTAACGCACACCTCAATGGTCGATGCCGTTACGAGAGCCAACTCCTTTGTGAAAATAATGCTTAACCTCGCTCATATCAGTAACAAGGTCGGCAATTTTAATAAGCTCTTCCGGTACACCTCTACCAGTAGTAATAACCTCAACGTTATTTTTATGCTCACGCAAAAAGTCCACAACCTCCTGCGTCGGCAGCATCTGAGTAGCAAGCACAATATTCAGCTCATCGAGGATAATAATGTCCGCAGCGTGCGAGCTGATAGCCTCTTTCGCCTCTTCCCAGCCGTCACGGCACATCTTTAAATCAATAGGATCGGGATTACAGAAATTAACAAAGGCGTCGCGTCCCACCTGCCGCAGCGTAAACCAGGGCAGATTCTTTGCAGCCCGCGCCTCGCCGTACTCAGGATCATCCTTCAAAAATGAAAGCATCAGTGTCTTCATACCATAACCGGAGGCACGCAGCGCTACGCCCAAAGCGGCAGTAGTCTTGCCCTTACCTGTACCTGTATATACCTGCAGCATACGCTTCACCTATCTTTCCAATAATAAATGCAGCAATTCCTTCGCACCCTTGGCAATTTCCACCTTGCCGGGGTAACGCTCCTTGAACTGCGCCAACGACATATCATCCAAAAACAGCTTATCGCTGTTCAAAACAACATCCGGAAGAATAATCTGCTTACCCTGTACGTTTGCAAGGATATCGCTGCCCGTCAAAAGACCGGTAACATTCACCTTGCCGCCGAAAAAGCTGTTAGGAACAGGCACAAAACGGTGCTCCGAACCGAACTGGCTGTTCAGCTTCGCCATCAAAGGCTCCAACACACGGTAAGCGCCCTCACCCACGGGAATCACCGCAGGCTCTGCAGGATGAAAGCTCTGCATCTGCGCCAACGCCTCGTCCCACTCCAGCATGAAGTTGGCAGTAAGGCCGATGCCGTTTTCCAGCTGCGGGAAGCCGTCGTACCATTCGGTAGGAGGAAAAGGCTTTTCCGCCAGCAGATAAAACTCGTCACCCAAGTAGATAAACGTCTTGCCTGTTTCCTTACGGCAGCGCTCCTGCCATGCGGTCACCTGCTCCACAACCTCTGCGGCCTGCTCCTTCGTAAAGGTAGCAAGCTGCGTCAGGTGCTCGCGGTGCTTAGTGGTGCCTACGGGAACAACCGCCATCGTCAGTACATTGGGATACTGCGCGTACAAATCGTGGAAGCTCTTGGCAAGAATCTCGCCGTCGTTATAACCGGGACAGCAGACAATCTGTGTATGCACCTGAATGCCCGCATCGAACAAAAGCTGCAAGCGCTCCATCAGCTGACCGGCAAAGAGATTGTGCATCATCTGGCAGCGCACCTGCGGGTCGGTAGCGTGTACCGAAACATACAGCGGCGTAAGATGCGTGCGGATAATACGTTCAAAATCTTCATCCTTCATATTGGTGAGTGTAATGAAGTTACCATATAAGAAGGACAGACGGTAATCGTCATCACGCACATACAGACCCGGACGCATACCGGGAATCATCTGGTCGACAAAGCAGAAAACACAGTTATTGTAGCAGGTCGCAACTCTGTCGAAAACTGCGGAATCAAACTCCAAGCCAAGATCCTCATCCGGATATTTTTCTATATGTACCTGACGGCGTGTGCCATCGGTGGCCTCTATCTCCAGATCAACCTCGTAATCGGAGGTATAGAAGCTCAATTCAATTATATCCTTAACCTGTACGCCGTCTACGCTGCACAGCTTTTCGCCGACTTTGATGCCTGCGTCCGCTGCCAAACTGTTCTTGCGTACACCACTAATAAGTCCTACCATTACAACTCCTTAAAAAAATGCATATAATAAACCGTGAAAAGATCAGTCGTCAAATTATTATATCATATTAGCTTGAAGAATGCAAAAAGGGGACACACTGACGTGGCCCCCAAAATAATACTGCTATATAAAAAAGATAGGCAAAGTTCCTCCTGTTTACATAAATACTGCGCCCATTAGCGACAGCCTTCAAAAGTTCACAAAGCGCAACTTGCACAAAGCATGGCTTTATGTTATATTATAGATGATAAGACAACCGCCCAACCAGGTGGGTTGCCGATTTAGGTTACGGAAAAGCCGCCCTGTTCTCGTCAAAGTATAGGGGCGGTTTTTCTATGTCCGTATGCTTTTACTTTCGGTTCTGAAAAATGAACGTCAGCAATGCTACGAT
>ERZ1034723.12-NODE-12-length-113913-cov-940.897539_pt1 | contig 113913 bp, 128 predicted proteins | sample MGYA00520637_ERZ1034723 | MGnify/ENA primary metagenome ERZ1034723 (study PRJEB33766, sample SAMN09781719) | gut metagenome | biome: gut microbiome | host: Homo sapiens | place: Madagascar | study: EMG produced TPA metagenomics assembly of the PRJNA485056 data... | reverse complement strand
CCTAAAATCCGCAAGCCATATCAATGGCAATCTCAATGGCAGTAAAGAGCTTGAACACTATGCATCATGATAGTATGAGCGTGAATTTTGTCCGATTTGTGCACACCTTCCCCTTACCCCACAATGCGACTTGAGGCAATACGCAGATTAAAACCATAAGGAACGGACTTTATCCGAATCCAGTTTTGAAAGGTCTTGCATAAGCCCGATTTTCAGTATAGATATTCAGCACGTATTGCCTTGCTGTCATGATCCACTTGGCAGGTACGGAGATGAAGCTGAAGACAAAAGCCTTTATGCGACTCGTTTCCTTGAGCCCGAAAGCCTTGGTGTCAAGCTTGCTAATGATGGTCTTATAGAAATTGTGTATCAATGCTGTAAGCAGAAGGAATACGGTGTTCTCTGCCATGAACGACTTGGGGAGCCTGTTCCAGCCGAATCCGTTGTTCATATCATCGAATATACGCTCTTTGCCCCCACGCTTGTTGTAAAATTCGACGATGTCTCTTGTTGATGAGTCGTAATCGTTGGTAAGAATGCATCTGTAGGTGTATTCACCTTCCCACAAGTCAAGCTCTCCATCCATGCGCTTTTGTCTCTGAATGACAAGACGATAGCACTTGCCTTCCCATTTCTCAACGAGAATGGAATTGAGTTCAAACTGGATACCGTTGATTTCCTCCGTCTTCCATCCCCTCAGTGCAAACAAGTCATCGTAGAGCGAACTGCATCTGTTGGCGCGGATGTAGAAGTGCGTGCAATGCTTCTCTATCTCACTGACAATTTCCTTCGAGCACGAACCACAGTCGGCTCTGAAGCGATTCACACGGATGCAGTTGGCTTCCAGTAGGGCAAAGAATCTCTTGTGGGTCTCAGCCTGATAAAAGCGCACATTTGTGTTGCCATCGCTGTTCTCAATATAGACAATCTTCTCATCGATGACATATACGCCAGGTCTGTAGCCGAGGAACTTCTTGTATGTCGGTTTTGCATCATACTTCTCTGTTTCAAGGAACTGATGGTCGAAATCAACATCATAGGATTCCACCTCATTCAGTTCACTGGTGGAAACCAAGGCTTTTATAAGCAAGGCGTTGAGCTTGTCTGCCGTATTGAAATCATAGGTCTTGCCCTTATCGGAAGTATATGAGATGTTTTCCTGTGTCAGTTCCTTGATGGCTCTGAGGATGGTATCTGAGCTGCATGTGCGCAAGGTCGGATGATACGAGAGATGACGCATTAGATGCGATGTTACATCCTCCACGCATGAACCGCCACAGAAGTATACGCTCATCAGAGAACGAATAATTTCGCTGTACTGGTATCCGATGATACTGCGGCATCTCTGACCAAGTGTCTGGTCGATAATAGGTGAAAGCATGGAGTCAAATTGCTCCATGATTGAAAAAATTCCTCCAAAAGGTGTGAGTTTTTCGGATTTTATTTGTACCTTTGCCATGTCTTGTTACGATTTTCGCTTGTTTTCTAATTGCAACACTAAGATAAGTGAAAAATCTGACATGGCAAAATCCTGAGCAACTTTTTGTTGCTCAGGAACTTATAAATAAAGTTAAATTATAGTGTTGCGGAATTAAGGGTCCCTAAAAAGGGGCGTTAATACACTCAGAGCAAGTCTACTGAAAGTCTACTGAAAGTTCACTGACGTTGCTCATAGTGTAAAGGTACAAAAACGTGCGTGAAACATCGGACATAAAAAATAATTACTAACTAAAATAACAGATTTATTATGAAGAAAATTTTCAGTTTTTTGCTCATGTTAGCCATGATGCTTGCCATGGGCGCGAGTGTAGCGAGTTGTAGCAGCAGCGACGATGAAGGTGGGGAGAATAATCCTCCAAAAGAAGAGTATGTCGCAAAAGAAAGCAAGTTTTGCGATGCCTTGAGAAAATTCAAGGTATCAGGGTTTGACTACTATCAATACCAATATGTCAGTAAATTCTCGCTGCATAGCGAGGCTCGCAGTGGAAGAGATGCCACCGACAGATGGGAGATTGGAATGTATATAGCAAACGACCCAGGTTTGGATAAGTGGGACGGCACATACCAGTTAGACCAACTTTGGGGTACGCTCTACGGCTTTGAAAATGGGTACGAGGTGACAAAAGCATATTTAGGTACAGCAGATACTCTCCCAGTGAAAGGAGCATGGATAAAATTCACCTACTTGCACAAAAACGACAAATACGGCAATAAAATATACACCATAGAGTTGCATATCGACGAAATGAAGGAGAAAAACGGAGACTACGCACGCGACATCAACATCACATACACGGGTTCGATTAGCGGCGGCATGATAGAATATTAAAGATATATGGTAGAAAGTTTGCACATTTCGCAAACTTTGCTTACCTTTGCAGTGCTATAATGTGACTCGAAGTTTCAAATAGAGAGTCATAATCTAAAATTAAAAGTATGGATCCCTGCCATTCGTGAGAATAGCAGGGATTGTTTTATACGAGATAGTTGATGATGCTTCCCAGGATGATGACGAGGGTGTATCGCACAATGTCCTCCCACTCGAACTTTGCCAAATGATAGTGTTTGTATTGATATACCTCTCTACATATCATTACAGGCAAAGCAAGCGGACCTACAAATATACTGACAAGAAGCCAACAGGCGAGACCGATGAGGTCGCGCTTGTTGAGGGTGATGAGGTTTCGGAGAAATGTCTTCATACGCAGAGCCAATAGGTGAAATATACGTCAATGAAGCCCGCCATCTCTGCCCAATACCAGGGTTTGTAGTATGAAGCCCTGCGGTCGAAGATGTAGAGGCAGAGAAGGTACTCTGCCAGTACGATGAGTGTCATCATCCAACATACGGACAGACACCAACCTACACATCCTATGGCGGCTACGATGGCTCCTCCCTTATGGACAGGAAGGGCGTCGGCATCGAGATAGTTGGGTGCCGCACCGACAAACATCAGTCCTGCGCAACCTATGAAGGCGAGGCACTGAATGCCCTTGCCCGTGTCGAGCATACATACCATCATGGTGATGGACGTGAAGAACATGATAAAGGTGAAGAGAAGTCCATAGTTGTGCTTCGTCTTGTTGCCTATCACCTCGCTGCCCGTACAGTTCTGCAGCTGATAGTAAATGTCGCTTATCATGTCGGGTGCTCCGAAGCGCATAAACGACAGAAGAAGAAATCCTCCCAAGAGGAGAAACGAAATAATACTTAATATACACATAATCTTTTTATATTAATGGGTTTATGGAATACCGACCATTTTATTGAGGTCAATAATATGGTTATCATTTTCCCGGCATTAGGAAAATGATATTATACACTCATCTCAAGCATCTTCGGGTAGCCTGCCTTGTAGTCGTAGGCTTCCACCTCCTTGATAGTCTTCAGCTCGCTCACTGCCGCCTTGTGGCTTGCCGTGACATTGAAGCACTCAAGGGCATACATTTCGAGGGCAGAGAGCAACTGGATGGCCTTGTCGCAGTCTACCACCAGTTTCAGTCCTCCAAGCCACAGGGTTGTCGTCTTCTGTCCTGCCGCCTTGGCAATGGTGGTGGAGTTCATCAGTCCCACACGAGTTTCCTTGTCGAGCCACACCTTGTTGCCGTTGAGCAGAAAGCCGTTCACATCGCTACTGGTGTCATAGGCAATGATGGCTCCCAGCTTTGCCTTCTTCGCCTTCTCCAAGGTCGCCTTGCATTGCTCTTGCCACTCCTCGCTCACCAGATCGTACTCCTTCTCGCCAAGGTTCATCAGATAGGCAGCACGGGTCTTGCATTGGTTGCGCCATGCAGTCAATGTCTCAAACTCATCCTCCGCATCCATCGTATTGTTGAGAAGGTTCTGCACGATGGCTTCCACTTTGTCTTCGGAATATCGGCTGCGTATAAGGGCATTTACGACAGAGGCGTAATCCCATACGGCTACGGGCAGCGTGACCATATCATCGCTCCCCATACCGACCTTCACACTCACTACAAATCGTCCGCAGTCATAGCCTATGGTGATGTCCTGCGTCTCGTTTACTAAATTTTCATTCATAACTATTCATTATTGATAATTGATGTTTTACACTAAAATCTTTCTTCAGCCTTACGCTGTCAAATCTTCCCCTGACAGAGAAGCAATCAAAGAACAGAGGACATTCGACTTTGATGACTCGCCGCTTGACGGCATATTCGTTCTTTCCTGCCATGAACCCGAAATAGCTGTTCATGCTTGCCAAATAGTGTTCCAGTTCGTAGGCATCATCCACGCTGCAGAGGTCAATATGTGTCAGAAACTTCTGCAATTCACGCAGGACGTTTGTCAGTCCGCCTATCGTGCGATTGGAGAGATACACCCTGTTCATCTTGATAACCGCTCCTACGAAATACACGCCCTTCGTCACGTCCTGTATGTACTGCTTGTCGTGGTGCATCTTCAAGTTGAGTTTCTCGTGAAGAAAAGCATCTGCCTTGTCACGCAACATCAGTACATCCTGCTTCCTGCGACATACCAGGGTGAAATCGTCCACGAAGCGTTCATATCTCGCACCTGTCGCCCTGCACAGACTTACCATATACTCGTCGAAGAACGACATGTAGAAGTTGGCCAATAGCTGTGATGTGATATTGCCGATGGGCATACCTCGGAAGCTTTCTGCAAAGAAGAGTGACTTGTGCCGGGGCAACTTCTTCCACAACTCCTCGTCACCTCGCCTGACGCAGTTGGTCTGTGGGCGGTGACGGATGGTTACCGTCAGGAGATAGACCAACAGCTCAAGGTCGTCGCCATGATAGTACTTTCTCACGAAAGCCACGGCATACTGCTCCAAGATACGTATGTCGATGCTCATAAAGAAAGACTGTATGTCGAACCTGCCGACCCAAGCCTCTTGGGAGTAGTTCTCGCTTACTTCGAGAATATCCCTTCTGAGTGCCATCACTGCCTTCTGCGTCCCTCGATTCTTTCGACAGTTCCATGACACGTCGCCCTGTGCAATAAACCTCGCCTCGAACAGGGGTTCGATGCGAATACATATCCAGTGCTGCACGATCCTGTCCCTGAAGGCTGCTGCGAATATCTCGCGCAGTTTCGGGAAGGTAACGATGAAGCAGGTACTCGTACTCGGCTCATACTGCCTCGCCTCGCACTCCTCCATCAGTATGAGCAGGTCGGTATCGCATATTCTATAACATACACACTGCTCGCTTGTCATCTTGTTGGAGATACATTGATTGTAAGCTTCAATCCATCCTCGCTTCCTCTCTTCACTTAATGCGACCGCCGCCCGCACCTGATTAGCGTTGTACTTGTTGTTGTTGTTGAACTGCCCGCTCACAGGATTCAGATTCCAAGAATTGAACTCAGAATACTCTGAAGACAGCATTATGCGCACTACCTTGTTCTTAACAAGCGGATTGCCGAGGGGCCTTCCACTTGTGGCGCATCCATTCAATAAAGAGGAAACATCAGTCATATATAATCGTAATCATATTTACCGAACATCAACCTCGCTTTCGACGGCTTGCAACAACGCCACCGTCTCGTCTGGTCAACTGCGACTTGTACCAGGCTCCTGTCTCTCTTGCCAGGACATCAAAGTCCTTCAGAAATCCAGGATATTGCCCATTGCTGATAATCCTGCCAAACAGCGGTATCTTTGCCTGTTTGGTCTCTCCGCTGGCGGTTACCATGCCCGACTTCTCCTTCCTGCTATACTCGTGAAGTTCTCTTACAAGCGTTTTCGCGATGGTCAAGGAATGGATAAGGGCTGCAATGTATGCAATTCTTTGGTTAATGTCTATCGCACGAAGCGCATACTCGCACACGACAAGTGCATCCACTACCTCGTTGATACATCTTGACATGGCTGTCTGCAGACCCATGGCGTTCTTCGGAACACGTTCCGATACTGCCATGAGCGCACCTAAAAGGTTCTCTAACTTGCGATAAATTGAGGATTGTCTTGCTTTCATGCAATGTTCTATTTACTTTGTTTAAATAGTTCGCTCGTCAAAGATGACGAAGCTCACAGTGTGATGTTTTTGTTAGTTTAATGACAGGGTAGAGCCTTGCGGCTCTCCCCCTGTCGATAAATGCTTTTCTGCTTGCGTTTCCTGTTGATGGTGCGGCGAAAGGCCGCACCAAGGGAAGGATTCAAGCCTACAGCTTGAATGCGACCGCCGCCCGCACCTGATAAGCGAAGTACTTGCCGTAGTTGAGGAACTGCCCGCTCACAGGAACCAGATTCCAAGAATACAACTCAGAACACTCTGAAGACAGCCAGTACCAGGTGCTCTGGAACTTAGTAAAACGCAGGTCTGCCCATGGTTTCGCAAAGATGGCATTAGGTGCGCTCGCATCATCATAACCTTTCATTGCATACCAAGAGCATCTTGCCATCTCGCCGGAAGACATCAGGAACCAATGGCCCTCAGAGAACTGCTCTGCTAACGTTTGTGTGTTATTATCGAGCGCAGGTACATAGGCATTGCAATAGCTGGCAGCAGGGTAATAATACTGCTGATACTTCTGCGCATTGTTATGCGATGCTTGTACACTCTTGATACATTCCGAAAGACTTTGTGCCAAAGTCTTATCTGACGTTGCCTTCGGGACAGGCAGATTCACGTTAGTATCCTTCAAGATGTAATCTCTGTGAGCGATAATCTTGAGGGTGTTGAGCTGACCACGAGCAACCATATCGCCCTCTTTCAATCCTACTCGGTCAAAGTACTCTCCCAGAATGGTATGACCCACATTGATATTATACATACTCTGCGTGATTTTCTCAAAGCCGATGTCGCTGATCGTATTAAGGGCACTATATTCTTTAAATCCGTCATTGGCTGTGTTACTCTCGTCGCGCATATTGGCATCGGTCACATTCAATCCGGTAGTGTACTCCTGCAGCAATGGCAGATTATAAACATTATAGGAAGAGTTACTGCCTAATTTGATGCCATTCATACCATTGTTCGCATCTGTCGAGTTATAGAGTCCCCATACTCTCGATCCATAGTCCTTTAAGGCTACCGCAATCGCCCATTTGCGCTCCTTTGGCTCGATGTAGAAGATGATACCGATAGGGGTAGAATCAGACAGGCTTTGGTCATTGCCGTATGTTCCATCGGCAAAAATATAGTCACCCAACTGCGCCTGATAAGCATAGAAATACACGTCGGTCGTTGCCTCCAAGGTCTTACCGCTCGACAGTTGCAGGGTGACCGTCACTGTCGCCTTGTCGTCATTCTCACGGCTACCCGCCTCGGTTACGGTGATGATGCCCGTCTTCGGGTCGATAGTGGCAAGGGGACTTTCCGTCATCTTCCATGACACATACACGATGTCGTTACCGTCAACAGGCATGGTCGCGAGCTTTAGCGTGTAAGTACCCTCAGATGGGAAATATCTGTTACCCTTCAAAGAAGCGCTCTTTATCTCTACCTTGTTGTAGGATACATAGAGCGCATTGTTCTCGTCGTCGATATTACCCCACATACCTACCATGCGCATCTTCAGTGTGGCACTGACTGCAACGCTTTCAGAAAGGGTGATACGGCCCGTCAGTTTCGTCTGTCTGTCGAGAAGCCACGACAACGTTTCGGCTGACACATCTTCCCAGTTGACACCAAGAATGGTGAGTGACGAGAGGTTCTTGCTCTGCGCTTTCAGATTGTTCACGATGTCGAGTGCCGCAATCTTAGGACAGGTGTCCAGGTTGATATACACCTTCTGTAGCTTTTCGTAGCCCTCAAGGGAGAGAGCCGTCAGTCCGCGATGTCCGTCAAGATGCAGGGTAGTGAGGGTGGAGGGCAACTTCATGGTGGTAAGGAACTCCTGCTGCGGCAGGGTGATACCCGTCAAGGAGGTGCCTCTTGCGTCAACCGACTCCAACCGCACGTTGGCAGTCACATCCATGCTACCCGAAACCGTACTCAGATTGTGAATATCCAGTGTGCGGAGCGAGGTCATGGAGCCTACGAGCAATGAGGTAGCCTTCAGGTGGATTTCGCTCTTATTGTCCGTACCGGCAATGAGTTTGCGGATGCGACTACCATTGAAGGCAAAGGTCTCGTTGGCAGGTTTGTCGTACCATGTGCCGATGTCACTCATATAGTTCACGCCACAAACGATGTTCTGCGTGTTGCTGTCGGTGACGCCAGTAGCCGTTACCGACTCTCCCGCCTTCACTCTCTTGCCGTCAAGGATAGTACTCTGACCGATGGTGACGACAGGGTATATCCACATAGCTGCCGTGAGGTTAAACTTCACCTCCATCTGTTCAGTGGAACGATAGTTGATGTTTCCACCGGAAGGACTTGCAGGGTCAAACTCGCCATACTTGGCATAGCTGCTCATGTAGATGGTTCTGTCCTTGCACCACTGGCGCTCACCTTCCTCTTGCGAACCAAGCGACTGGGTGATAGGGTCGGTATCATTGTTGTAGTTGCCGTTCACCATCTGATAGTGGGCATATTCATAACCGATACGTGCGAACTCATTGTAAGCCACGGCAGGGAAATACTGGCAGGTGGACATGAAGTACTTCTCCCAGCAGCCCTGTACCATGCCGTCACCCAAACGAGCCATGGCACTCAGTATCTCATTCATAGTAGAACGAAGGTCGGAAGAAAAACATTCCTCAAACAAATTGTAAAGCGCATTATCCTCTCCGTTCCAGTAATTCTTGCCCAACGAAGTGTCGAAATCATGTTCCTCCACCCAGTAGGGCTTTGTCAACTTACCTTGGTTGTCGAAGGGCAGGATAGAGTCGAGGTCATCCTGGAAGGCACGAATGAGTGACGTGGAGCTGAACACCCACAGATAGGTATTCTTAGCTCGGTTGTCACAGGCTGCAAACAACTTCATCATGCACATAAAGAACAAAATGTCCTTCTTGTGTAAGTAAGTCGTAATCTTCTCTGCGAACTCCTGTCGGCGTGCGTTGATAAAGTCGGTGTTCACCTTGTCCCACTCAAGGTAGGTCTCGTGATTGGTGAAATCGGCGCTGATGTAGTTGGCTGTCTGTGTCTTCACATTCAGAGTGGCATACACGCCAGCTTCCGACTTCGTGGTTCCACCAGCCACCCAAGTCTTGCTTATCTCGTCATAGCGATACATATCATATCGCTCGGAACCCGTTTCAGCCTTAGTTACCCAGTAGCAATAGCTAATATCCAGGTCTTTCGCCTCTTTCAGTTGGGTGTAGGTGCCATTAAACGGTTTCAACCTATTGGTACAGGAATACACAAAGTTGAATGCCTCGATGAAGCGGGTAATGGTATTCTGATTGCCCAAATCATAATCCCATGAGGTAGTGCCGGCATAGACATAGCCTTCCTCTTCCGCATCGTAGTTCACATCGCCAGGAATCCATGGCACCTGATGCTTGGTAAGGCGAGGGTTGTTGTCGGAACCCTCGATCATCAACATGTCTGGAGTCTTGACATTGTCGTAGCCGAAGGTAGGTTTGTCGGCCTTACCCGAACCGAAAGTACCCAGTCCAATGAATACAGGTTCGCTGTCGCTCTCGGTCTGCTGGAACACAAGGAATGGGTCCTCGTACACAGCCACACGACAATTCTCCTTACCCTCGATGCTGGTAATCTCGTTCTTTCCTACCACCTCCTTGTAGAGGTCGTTGTAGAGCTTGGTGGCACCCATCTTGTGCGACTGAGGCGACGAAGCCCAGTTGCGCTTATCTACCAGTTTCTTGGCGAAGGGCAGTCCGTCGGCATTCTGATAGCATTGTCCGTGGTCTACCAGGTTCTCGTCCACCCACTTAGAGTCTTCTCGCTTGAAGTCACTCTGAATGTTCCAAGTCCAGTACTTCTTCGAGGTAGAACCCTGTCCCTTTGAGGTCATGTTATAGAGTGTTCCGCTGTGTGCCTTGTCATTGATTTTATGAATAACAATATTGCCCACAACAGACGCAGGCGACTTGAGCGATGGCACTGCGAATTTATACAGCAGGGTGTTGTATTTGGTGTATGCCTTGGAATAAGAAATCAGTCCGCTCTCGCCTAAGATGTCATTCTTCTCCTTAAAAGCCTTCTTCTCCTCGATGGTAGAGAAAGAGGAAAGACGGTTCTGACGGATGTCTGTTGCCGAAAGCGACTTCTTGTAAATACGGAGTCCGTAGATGTCGATGTCGGCACCCTGGGGGGCGATGACGATACCACCCGTCTTCTTCACACCTCCAACAGCCTGCCAGAAGGAGTCGTTGTCAGAATAGACAAACTCACGACTAATGATACCATTGATGAATACACGCACATAGTTCACACCCTGGTTGTAGAGGTTGGGCACGATGTTAATGGCTACATGGGTACGTGTCTCCTTCGAGTAAGTCCAATTCTGCGAACCGTCCACACGCTTCTCCATGGTCATCATGCAGCTCTCTTGTGCCTTCAACCAGAAACCTACCAGGTATTCATCGATGGTGGAGGGCGTGCCCATCTGGAAGAGGATTCCGTCCTCGTTGGTCACGTTGCGGGTAGCGAAGTCCACCTCAATGGTCAGTCCCTGCAGCGGTGTGTCATCGGAATAAGCATCATAGTTGATGTTCACCTTTGAGCCATCCAATACTCGCAGACAACGGGCATTGGTGTTGGCATCCACTATCCATCCGTCACTGATGAAAGAGAAGCCTTCCAAAGTAGACTTCACCTGCTGTCCGTTGACAGCATTGATAATAACACCAGGAACGCTCTCGCTGTTGTTGCGCTTCTTGGGGTTGAGAAAAAAGTCGGCTCCCGATGTCGGTGCAAAATTCTCGCTGTTGTCCACCACTACACGCAAGGGGTCGCGCAGTACCAGCTTGTCGGAAGTGAACGACATGGAGGCTGGGAAGTTGGTGTTGTCGTCTGTCTCCACCTCAAGGTCGAAGATGAGCGAGTTGATGACTCCGTTAGGCACGTTCTGTACCAACTCGGAGTAGATAATGCTCTCGGTTTCGAGATTAGTGAGTACGAAGCTGATGTCAGTGTCATCGGCATTAGGATTATACATCGCATAATCGAAAGCCTGCACACTGCTCCAGTTTTGGAACACGCCAACGCTGTTGAGTACAAGAAGTGGGGTGGTATTGCCCGGCAACGTACACATGATGGTCTGCGACACCGATTCCGTCTTTACCGTGTCGCCCGACGTGATCCAAGCCTCGATGGTGTAAAGACCATGCGCATTAGGGTGGTCGATATAGGCATTGTAGGGGGTCTCGGTATAGGTTGTGGTACCCAGGTTATACTCGTAGGTCCTCACATACTTGCCGTTGGCAGAAGTCACTTTCAGGTTCAGCAGCTTGTTGATAGTACCCGTGATGTTGAGTGGTACAGCGATAGTAGGTGCCATAGCCTTATACTCGAAAGGTGTCTGCCACTTGGTCTGAAACGTAATCTGAATATTCGTCAGGGTGACGGTGATATTCACATAAGGGGTTTTCTTCTCTGAGGTGATACCTGTAGCAATCATACGCACCGACTGGGTACCATCCACACAATAAGGCGAGAGGTCGACAGTGGTGTAGGCTGTCGCATTCTCGGTGGATTGTGAGGAGATAGCGATGCTACCGGCTATCTTCCATTCGGAAGCACCCTGCATACGGGTTTCTATCTGGAGAGTCGCCTCTTCATTGGTGTCACTCTTCGACCCGTCGGATGGATCATAGAGCTGTGAGGTGAAACGTATCTTCGCTATGAGGTCCGACTTCTTGGTGGCAGTTATCGTCTTGTCGCCCACGTTGGCGAGCTTCACGATATAAGAAGCCTCCGACGAACCGCCTCCGCTGCCCATAGGTATCTCCACACTCGACAGCAGCAGGTCAGCATTGCTATCCTTGTCTTTCAACCATAAGGCGTAAGTCTCCGCACTTGCAAAGAGTCCTACGGTAGACAGGTTGGCGGCAGTATCTACCCCGACGAGTGCAATGTAGGATGCCTTCTTCGTTTGTATCTTCTTGCAAAGGGTCTCGTTCTTGGAGAGCTGTTCCTTCAAGAACTCCTCCACACGACTTCTTTTATAACCCTCCCACGACGTACCTATATCAGGTATCTTGGTATCAATTCCTTGTGCCATATTTGTTATCCTTTTTAAAAATGATTAATTACCATACTTCGTTCCCTCTCCATACACCTCGACCAATCCATACGTCGCTCAAAGCCTGCCATACGCGGACGGTGCCGTGATAAACGGCGGATATAACCTTATTGCCGAGGTATATCGCCGATGTCTCTTTTCCATTTTTGTAAATCATATGTGTTACTCTTCGTTAGTGTAATAGAATGTGTCAGGGTCTTTCACCTCCAAGGCTTCATATTCGGCTTGGGTGAGGCATACTATCTTGGGCACGTTCAGACCGTTTACCTTTGTCTCTATATCGCCAACCGTCTGTGTAAGTCCGTCGATAGAGTTTTTGTTGGTATTGGCTGCCGACTTAGCTTGCTTGGCTTGATCAGCCGCTTTGGCTGCGGCATCAAGGGCATTCTTTGCCTCTATGCCTGCGTCACTTGCAGTCTTCTTGATACTATCGATGACAGAAGACAGGTTGAGCGAATGCTTTACCCATGCCGTACCGTCCCAGTAGAGGAAGGCAACATCGGTTTCTGCGATTTCTATGCCTCCAAAATGGGTGTACGTTCCAACCTCAATAGGCAGATAGAATACTTTGACCGTAGGAGTACCAGGATTGGTGATGGTGCTGGCGATACCTCCATACACTGCTCCTTTCTTCAATTCAGTCACATCGTTCTTCACCTCATTCAGTGCCTCCTTGGTGGCAAGCGCATCGAGATTGATAGAAAGGTCTATCTTGTAGGTCTCTGAAGTCTGCGTCCATGTGCCACCAGTGGTACAGCGATAAACGGTGTAAGTCTCGCCAGTGCCTACGTATGCCATCATGCCTTTCTCAGGATTGGGATAAGCGAGTTTCAGTGCGGCTACAGAATCGTAGAATCCGCAGTTCATGCTCTTTCCACTTTCCTCAAGTTCCATGAGTTTCGTCAACACCAAGCCGAAGTTCGTATCTATCACCTTGGCTATCTCTCCGAATTTCCCCGTCGTCGGGGTCTTGTTGAATTGTTCCATATTGAATTATTGTTAGTTGTTAGTGTTTTCATCAGCAGAAGGGGTATAGTTGCCAATCCTTGAAATGTTGTAAATTTTAAAGCCAAATTTTACGTTATCGCTGAGTTTGTGGTTATAGTCGTAAACGGTAAACTTAATTTCTTTTTTGTCTGAATCAACCGTGTAGTTTATAAATCCATTTACAACATTAGGCTCGATTACCATATCGGAAGGTTGGATATTGTCATATTTGACAACGTGGACACCAGTACTTACATAAAGTATGCGGGAAAAAGAATCTGAATACCAAAAACCATAACCTCTTGAATAATTAAAGAACTCATAGACGTTGTTAGACACGTTATACTTAGTTTGAACTAAAGCTATCAATTTAGGCTGAACAGAATGGTCATACATCAGGTCGGTATTCTGCAAGACTATCCATCTAATTTGATCTGCTATCTTGATACACTTTAAATTCATGGTCTGACCTTGAAACAATATAGGATATTTAATCTCGAATTGTATATCAGAATTAAAGTTGTAACTGCTAAGATAACTCGCATTTTTAACACCTAAGTAACGATAAGTACACAGTATGTTAATCTCAGCTCCAAGATATTTTTCATCTTCTGGAAGCTCAATCAAAATATCTCTTTTCTCCTCTTTTAATTCGACTTGAACATTAAAACCACTTGCTTCCAAGTTTAACCTGAAGTACAATGCAATCCAATCCAATCCATACTCGCCATACTTCATCTTATTAGAATCGTTGATGACGGTGTATGGTGTATAGATATTTCCACTGACGGAAACATTTTGGAAATAACCTCCTGTTGATTTCACATTTTCCACGACAGCTTCTTTGGCTTTCAGGTTTCCCTGCTCGTCAATCTCGAAATTGCCGTTGGGGGACTTGACAGACTTCATGACGCCGCCTTCGGCATAGATGATACCGCGAAGGATGATGTCGTTAAGAATGGCACGACCTCCGTGAGTGACGACAAATTTAGCCATATTGGAAATTTCCTCCTCGGTAGGCTGGTAGGTAGGGTCGTTCTTGTACTTTTGTATAGTATAGATGGCTTGCACAAGGCTGCCGCCTCCCCAGAGGAAAGGCGAATTGTCGTCGTTGTAGTAGCCGCTCATACCACCCGTCTCTTTAATCATCTTCTTGTTACGGTAGTTGCCTACACGAAACTGCTGCGACATGACCAAGCCGCCATCAATGGTGGTGGAGCCCTCGTTGATGGCATCGGTAAGGAACTTGAGGTTCTTGAACTCTGCCAAGGACTTGTCATTGTCAGAATAAGCCGGCGACCATGCGGGAGCCAATGTGCCGTAAGAGAGCATGATTTCGCTGATGGTGCAACTGGTGCCCTTTATCTTGAAGAGGGAAGAGGCTACTTCTGCAGGAGTTGAGAAATGCAACTCGTAACGTCGACTCTCTGTATCCATCGTCTGTGTGAGTACTACGCCACACACCTCGATATAGGCTGTCGTACCCTTTCCACGGAAAGAAAGAGTATATTCGCTATTGGCTAAGAGAGGGGCTGTCAACTGCTGGGTGATGCTGCCATCGGAAAGCAATACGGCCTTGCCGCTGGTGGTATCAGCATCATCCACCACTTTGGCCTTAGAGAGCGTCCAATACTTCAACTTATCAGAATACACCTCGCTGTCGTCGGTCATCTCCAAATCGTCGGACACCTCGATGTCCTCGTAGTCACCACAGAAGGCAGTGTTGCGCAACAGGTTACCACTCTTGATGTTCAAGTCACGCAGGTCGGCCTTGCTCGCTATCTCCTCGCCATCCTTGGTAGAGTCGGAGTCGAAATGTACCGTACCTTTAATGGTCACCGTCTTGGTGTTGCTGTCATACTTCATATAGCCATTGCCATCCTTATCGCCCACATAGCTGTCGCCGTAGGTGTTGGTGTGGAAGGTGCCCCTGGCAGCATCATATCCTTCGTCTTTTACCACGCAGTCCACAAGGGTGAAGTCATGAATGCCCTGGTAGTATTTCTGGCTTGGCGCGTCTGTTGATGTGGCAGAGAGGATGATGGCAGACTGGCGATTAGGGCGGTTCTCGCCCTGATAACCCAACTGCACGATATTATCACCTACGGCAGGCTCGCTGTTCTCTGTTGAGGTGTCGTAGGTCTTGTTGGAGAGGATGATATAGTCTGTGCCAACCGCTGTGACCAATCGCCAGTAGTACTTGGTCCTGACGTGTTCTGACGTTCCCGCATCGATGCCCCATTGCTGACAGCGGGCTTGGTCGTAGGGCATAAACTCCTGATAGAGTTTCTTCTGCCCGTCGGTGCCTTCGGTCTCAAAGTAGCATTTATAAGCTGCCACCTCGGTGCTGGTATCGTCTTGAGGAATGACACTTCCGCTTGCGTCGAGTCTTTCCACCTTGCTTACCTGCATGGCTGCAGGCGTGATGGCCAACTCGCCACCGATATAGCGCAACTCACGGATAGTGATCTCACGGAAGTCGGCTGCACGACGGATGGTGATATAGTCGGCCTCCATGTACGACACGCCCTTGTCATCCACTCTGACGACAGCACCCGACGTGTCGGTCTTATAGTCGCCAAAGGTAGTAGAGGTGCCATTATCGCCCAACTGAGTGTTGCCCTTTACAGAGAGAGAGAACAGGGTAGCGATGCCATCCTTTGTGATGCGCCACAGCTCTTCTGCTCCGAAGACGATGCCCTTGAGAAAGGTGATAATGCCGTTAGCCGTATCATCATTCTCTTTGGATAAAAAATGGCGTACACCAAACTGCCCAAGGAACTCAGGAGTAACCACTTTGTCGGCTGACGTGTCATCGGTATTTTCTGCCGCTACGCCGGAGATGGTATGTCCATTCAAGATAAGGGTGGCGATAGTGGCTGTCGCTGCCTTGAGCGTAGTAAATGCTGCCACAGAGATGGTCTTCAGAAACTTGATGGTGTCGTGTACGGACTCATATCTCCACCACTGCCCCTCGCCGCCGGAAGCTATCGCTTCGTCGGTGGCAAGAGAACCATATTCCACAGTGTGAGTCCACTCACGATACTTTTCTATGATGTCCTGATCGTTCTCATCCTTACCTACATTTTTTGTCAGGACCTCAGAGATTTCTCCTTGCAGAAACACATAGTAATAGTCCTCGTTTCCCACCTGATTGTCTGGGGATACAATAGACTTACCGTAGATGTCAATGCGCTCGCTGGGGAATACCACCATTGCCGTACCGTTGACGCCATTGCTGACGCGCGGAATGGCTATGTAAACATACTTGGTCTTAGCATCAGGAAAGAGAGAGGGATAAGCCACTAACGGCCAACGCTGATAGTTGTGCCCGGCATCGTAGCCCAGACCCTTAATGTCCTGCATATAGCATAGAATAGAAGCACCACTCGCCACGCTACACTGGATGTAGTTAGGCTCACCCATTGCGTTGAGTTGGATATAGAGCGCACTGCTCGAAATCCAATAATTCGTAATTTTTACTTCTGTTGCCATGATGATTTTTGATTATTTATTTTTCGATGTAGCAAAGTTACCGAAAACACGTTTCTTGATAGGGACAAAGCATGGCGCGGGAGGGTGACACATAGATACAAAAAAACGAAGGACACAGCCCTAAAAAGCCGTTATCCTTCGCCAAACAAACTAAGAAAAAAGTATTCTATCAGAGTAGAAGCGAACCATTAATATCGATCACTACTTTAAACGACAAAGCATACATATTGGTGTTGGTGTCATCCTGGATAGTGGTCTCGTCTTCCAAAGTGATGGTGCATGGAATCCAAATGCCGTGCGATAGAATCCATGCGTGTTCGCTCATGGCAAACTCGTGCAGATACCAGTCGAGCCAATTCTCGTCGAGCGGGTCAGTAGTGAGATTCCAAGTTTCCTGATCATTCTGTTTCTTGACCGACGCACGAGAGAAGGAGTTGAACGTCTCCTGCTTTGCCACAATATACGATTCTGTTGTAAGCGCCATCTTACGGCTGTTGGCTTTCGGCAGACTGACACTCTCAAGTACACCAAACAGATTGATGAAGCGTATGGTATTACGGTTGCTCGCCTCTGTAGCAGGAAGCACATAGAGTTGGTGGGTACCGATGGTCTGTAGTCCTTCCTGCGTAATCTCCTTAGAGACAGACGTGGGAGGAACCAGGGTCGGACTGTTACTGAGCAGTTGTTCAGTCTCATAGGGTGGAGTATAGATAAAGGTGTCGCCCACAACAATGGGTTGCGGCAAAGTGTTAGGCTTTCGGGTAAACGAAATGACTCCCTTACTGGATCCAGACTGAAGGCGCACCATGTCAGAGAAAGCACCCGCTATGCAGCGAAGGTTCGTGCTGCCGGTCTTGTCGGGCTTTTGCGGATAAAACACCTCGCCTACATTGGTATGTATCTCACCATTGTTATCCATATATTCATCGTAGGCATGGACGTACCAGCTCACGAAAGGATAGGTTGCCGGCTCGGGAGTATATTTATAGGAGTCGAGTGCCGCACGCAAAGCTGACGATACATCAAGCGATACATCAGTGCCCTCTTTGGTGACGGGTTCATTGAGTTTTATGACATCATAGCTGCCGTCATTGTCGAACACGACCTCTACGACGACACGATGAAAAGAAGGTGTATTCTCAAAAGCTGACGGAGAGATGGTAAAAGTAACCGGGTTGCCAGCAAGGATTGAACCAGATGTAAGTAAAATTTTCTTTGCCATATCTATAGATAAAACAGGAGATGAATGTATGTGCTGAGATTTTTCTTTGGGCTGCGAAAGTCGCTAAGACATTTTCTTCTCTACGATAGCTGTCACATCAGACACAAGCTGTAAGTCTTTTGCCTCTTCGGGCGAAATCTTGATATGGAACATGGTTTCGGTCTGAAGAACGAGGTCGAGAAAGTCGATAGACTCAAGAGCGAGATCATCACGCAGGTTAGAGCTGTCGGTCACTTCTGCTGTCGATGCCCAAGGTGTGCGCAGGCCTTCAACTATATTGAACACCCGCTGGCGAATATCTTCTTTGTTCATAATGATTGGAATTTAGAAATGATGAATGACGAGTTGGTGCCTCCGAAGCCAAAGGCATTACAAAGAATATGGTGTGATAAGTACTCGCGTGACTGCATGACGAGATTGAGCTTAGGAAAAGCATTCTCGGCTGTGGTAGCCGCACCGAAGATAGTGTCTGTGTTGAGCATCATGGCGGCTTGAACGGCCTGCGATACACCAGCCATCCAGCACTCGTGACCCGTCATACCCTTGGTGGCTACGATATAAGGGCTCTCGGGGAACACCTTTCCGATGGCTTCTGCCTCTGCAGCATCGCCCTGCTCCGTACCTGTGGCATGGGCGAGGAGTACATCTATCATTCCGGCATCGAGTCCAGCCGACTCTATGGCCTTAATCATTGCCACCTCTTCCTGATAAGCATCCGGGGTACAGATGCTTGTGCCGTTAGTGGAAAAGCCGTAGCCTGAAAGTTCTGCCACGGGCGAGACTTCATAATCCTCGAAACGCAAGCTGTCGGAAGGCTCAAGAATGACACAGGCTGCACCACCCGAAGGAGCAAGACCATTGCGGGCTTTGCCGAAAGGCTGCACCTTGTCGGGCGAGAAAACGCCCATGGCATCAAACGACAGCATGGAGAAGGGACCAGTCTCCTGTGCTCCAACGACAATCACCATGTCGGTTTGGCGCGCATCAAGAAGCATCTTGGCAAGACCGATGGCATGACCTCCTCCGGCACAAGCCCCGCTGACGGTAAGCGAGAGTCCTTTCAGTCCGTAGATAGAGGCGAGGCTCATGCTGACGGTGGAATTGAGTGTGCGGAACACTGCACCTGCCCCTAAACGTCGGGTGTCGCGCTGTGTAATGGCAGTGGTCATTGCCTGATAGTTGTCTCCCGCCGTAGAGTCGTTGCTGACGATGACCGATACATTGTGAGACTGCAAGAACTCGGGAAGAATATTGGCTTCCACCAGAGCCTCGTTGACGGCAGATAAGGAATATAGGGTCGGTTCGGAAAGACATTGCCGTTGACCCCTGGTGAGTTTTGAAAACTTCCAAGGGTTCGGATCATTTATCTTTCCGCACAGGTCGGACTGATAACCTTTCTCGCTGCGCGCGGGGTCGTGGTGCAGACCGCACTCTCCATACGCCAGCTTCTGTGCGACGGAAAAGGTATCGTTGCCAAGACTGGAAACAATACCTGTGCCTGTGATTAATATTTTTCTATCCATGATTATGTTTGTTTGATTAAAGAATACTCTTACAAGGCATAGACGGTCAGTTCTACCTCTCCAATGCCTTCCTTGGCCGTGATAGTTGTATTCACCTTGTCGATAAGACATTTCACACCTCCGATGTTCCACCACGTCTTCCAGTGGTTAGGTATGTCGGCTATCTGTGCGACAGAAGCCGAACAGCGGATGATGTACTTCTTGCGGTTAAGCAGGAAATAGGCGTAGGGCAGAATGAAGGTATCGAAAAGACCGCGTGAGCGTATCTTGGTTATCACATTGCCGTTAGTGTCCACCTCGTCGGGGGCGCAGAGTGAAACATCCTTATATTCAGGCTTACTGAGCCATGACGGCTCTTTGAAAGCACGTATCTTGAGCGAGAAACGTTCACCTTTGCCTCTGCCTTCCTGAATACCATTATAGTCGAAGACATTGCCCATCATGTCAATAGAGTCGCAAGCAAGAGCATATTCGCCTGCTGCCGTGCGCCACTTGGAAGTACCGAAGTGGTCGTAGTTATAGTCATAGGGCTCTGTAGTTGCATTCGTACCGCCGCCTCGCATCATGGCCAAGGCAAAGCCCCATCGTGAATCGTCTTGAAGAGGCGAGTTGCCGTCTTCGGTGTTTGACGGGTCGTAGCTCTCGACGAGTTTCAACGACTGCTGCATATAGAAGTCGCAGAAAGGCGAGGAGATGGTCTGGTTGATGATTTGCTCGACAAACTCATGCTCCATGTCCTCATCGACATAGGCGCAGAGGATAGGCTGTCCTTCCTTGATAACGACACCATAGGTTGTTGTCTTTGAATCGTCATAGTACTTTGCCGTATGAGAGCCGTAAGCAGCCTCTATCTCCTTGAAATAGTTGACATCATTGAACGGCACGGGGGTGAAGTCGATGGTGATGTCGTGGATGAAGTCTTCATTCTCCTCGCTGCAATCGCCATACTCCACACCCTTGTACTGGCCTACCTCGAAAAGCACAGGCTTGAGGTCGGCTGTAGTAGTGGCGTCGCCATTCACCTTCACGCGATAGGCATTGCCCGTCTTCGGGTCGATGTAGCATCTTTTATCGCCAGAACTTAAATTATGAAAGAAGTCAACGTAATCTCGATCGTAAACCGTTTCGTTGTCTCCACTTCCCGGTTCGGGATAGTCGATATAGTCGTAGTCGGTAGCATAACCCATATTTTTATTCTTGCGGCTGTCCTTGACGTTCTGCTGCTGATCCTTGGCATCGCTCTCTTCGGAGTATCGCATACGTACACCCGTTATCTTCTCGCTGACGGGAATGATAGAATGAACGTCTGCGCGAAACGTGCGTGCTGGCTGTCCACTCTCGCGAAGCACGTCACGGATGAGGTAGGCCGTGACTTTCTTTTGCTCATAGTCGTAGGAAAACTTGATGCCGAAGGCGCTCTCCAAGGATGAGATAATCGTGCTGACACTCTCATCGGGGAAGTTGTCGCTGTTGGCCACCATATAGAGCACGTTGGCCTGCACGTTGAACTTAGAGATTTGCGCCTCGATGCTGATACCTGTCACCTTTCCGCCCTCTTTTGTCGTCTCTCCCACCTGTATGTGTTCGGAAGTTCCTTCGTTAGTGGTAAGGGTGAGCTCGTTGACCGTCTTGTCCTCTGCCTTTACGATGTTGATTTTTCCACCACAACCGCGCGACTCCAACCAGGAGTTGATATGATCTTGCTTCTTGAAATATCCTTCCTTAATCTCGCCTGCCTTCTTTTTCTTGGCGATGACTTCGGGGTCTTTATCCTCATAGTATGTTCCGTGATGTGGATGCTCTTTGGTGTCGTAGGCGCAAACGGTGGTGAAGAAACAGAGGTGCTTCATATCCTCTATCTGCATCAATGCCGTCTTGTCGAAGGTGACACCCAGGTGAGCAAACAGGCAGTCGAGGAAATAGAGTACGTAGAAACAGATGCCTGACTGCGGACGGCGTGCGTCCAACACCCAATAGGGATAAAGATCCTCGTTGGTCCACTTGCAGTCCTTTGTGCTGATAATGTCGCTCGATGTGGTGCCATCGTCTGCAAGTCCGTGGTGCTTGTAGCAGATACGGGCATTGCAATAGGCTGCGGGACGGCCTGCGCCATCTGTCTCGCCATAGGCTGCCGACGTGTTGATATAGTCGCCATTCTTGGCGATGGCGGGCTCGTTGACTGTATTGCCGTTGGGGTAGGATCGTGACGACTTTCTCTTAGCATCGGCCTTCATGTGTAAAGGATAAAGGATATTGGTGGTGTACTCCTGGCACGATGCAGGATAGGAGAAGCCAAGAGCCTGCGGTTCGAGCACTTTACTTACACTTACGTGCTCGGCATGAATGGTTCGGGTGACAGTCTCATCATCCTTATGCTTTCCTCCCTCCACAAACACACTGACATTTACAACAGGGTCGCTCTCGATGTCTACCCTTACGTTGCCTATCTTCTCGCCGATGATCAGTTCATCCTTGATGGGGATGTCACGACAGTTGAGCGAACCGATGAGGTCGCTGAAACTCTGTCTGCCTGCATTAATACTCATAGAGAGCGAGTCTTTTATCTCTTCAGCATCCTGCATGACGAGCGTACCGTTGCGGAAGGGCAGTCCGTCGGCATGAATGCGCGTAGGCAAATGCTCCATATTGACAGCACGAAACGATGCCCGCACGTCATCGATGTTCTTTACCAGCCATCGGTTGCCGTCGAGCGGAATGGAAAACGGATAGGCGAACATCTCGTTATCATTGAACACAGGGTTCTGGTCCTCTATATCGATAGAGAAATCATCGGGCAGCGACACAGGTCGGTCGTTGATAAGTATGGTGAGATGTGAGTTCATTGTTTCTTGATATTTACTTGAGCGTTGTCGTATATAGAGATAAACTGACGGGTGAAGGAGTTGACGACGGCATTACCGAAAGCGTAGACAGCTCTGTGGCCATGGTCGGTGAGTGTGCCTGCCGTAATGTTGACCACCGACATGTCATAACACTCGGCAGAGACATTGGTGGTCAGTCGGGACTGGTTGCGTGCAACGGCGTGACCTTCCTTGACGGTGGCCCGTGAGAAGTCGCGCAACTCTACATGGCAGTCGGGATTCATAACCAGGGCAGAGGCGATGTTGTGCAGCACAATACGGGCGTTGCCCAGGATATAGGCCGTGTGGGCATGATAGAGGTGGATGGTCTCTGTGCTGTCGCCGATGAGCACATTGCCCGTAGGCGAGTCCTCGTTGTAGAAGATGCCGGCAGCATTTATCTCACTCTTATAGTCAGGATAGAAGTCCCGAAAAGCTGCCATGACCTGCTGTGGAACTTCGGTTATCATGCCGTGCCAATACTTGTGCCACGCAGCGCACATCTGCTGTATGCTCTCCGTGCCACGAAAAGCAAGTTGCGACTCCTGGCAGTTGCCGCTCTGGGCAAGGATGGCGATACACAATGCCTTAAACTTTTCGGACTTCTCCATATCCTGACTCTTCTCTATTATCGAATTTCCAGTCATTTCTGACAAAAATAAGCACTAAAAACAAAACGACATCTTAGACTCCCGCTTCGGCGATGGTCTTGGTAAGGATGGCCTCGTAGCCGGTGAGTTCGTCTTCGGTTACGATGTCGGCATACTCCTGGCGCAAACGGTCGATACGCTCCTTCAGTCCCTTAACCCTTGCCTTGGAGCTGGGCTTGTCCTTGCGGATAATATACTTGATGATGGCATCAGCTTCGGCCTTGTGCTTGGCTGCCTTGTCGCGTGCGGCTTTCACCTCGGGGCGGTCGGCAGCGATTTTCTCTGCTATGCTGACGGCAAAGCGAGGATCACGCCCTTGCGCTTTCTCATAGAAGGGCTTGAGCTGAGTACGCAGCTCCTGTGGCGACAAACTGAAAGTCTTTTCAACGTAAGCGATGTATTCAGGGTCGCCATTGCGCTGATTCAATCGGAGATACACTTCGCCCATTTCACGGTCCACTGCCATGTAAATATCGGGCAGAATTTGGCTCTCTATCTCTGTGGCGCGGGTGGCGAGCAGCGCTATCTCGGCTTCAGTGTAGAGGATGCCCTTGTTCTGCTGTTTCGACTTCTCGTTGGCTTCTGCCATCGTTTTGGCTTGTTCGGCCTTGCTTGCCATCTCGTTGCGGAGGTCACGCACGGTATTGACGCGCTGTTGAAGGGCAGGACTGAGGAAGGGACGTATCTGTGCGAGGTTGGGCATGGTGGCGGCGATGCTCTCGCCGTTGGGGTTGGCCACAATGCCGCCATAGGTGAGTGGCTGTACGGCCACGTTGGGCTTTATCTCGGGAAAGAGCGACTGGCGGGCTTCGTCGAGGGCTTTCTGCTTCTGCTGTTCGTTGTATCGTTCCTGCTCCTCCTTGGTGGGTCGGCCCACGTGGCGCTTGGCTTCGGCAGCCTCTGGGATGGGGATAATCTGCAGACTGGTGATCAACTGGCGCACACGGCGGTGGTAGTCACGAAAACGATGTGAGTCGCGCACGAAAGCCTGTGCGCTGGGCACGCTTTCGAGCAGTGTCAGTCCCTGCTCGAAGGCTTCTTTCTGTTCGGCTGTCAACATTCGGGTGTTGAGTGCCGGCGTGAGTATCTGGATGATTTGCTCTTTGTTCATATTGTTGTGTCTTTTATTGTTGTCGGGGTTTTAGAACATGAGTGGTGTGACGAATATCTTGCCGCCCTCCTGGTTGTTCTCGTAGCCGCCGGATTTGTCTGCAGCGGATGATGAGGGAGCGGTGGTGGAAGTGGAGGAGGACGCGGTGGTGTCGGCGGCTTCCTGAGCCTGCTTCTCGGCCTTGAGGAGGCGATAGACGGAATCGCGGAGCGAGATGGACTCGTTGTGCGCCAACAGTCGGGTAGCCTTGTCGAAGGAGATGACGGTGGTTCGCTCCACGAGGTAGGCAGTCATCAGTCGGCGCACCTTGCGGAGGAGCTTGTCGCGGTCGTCGGCGTGCTGAAGACGGGTGATGAGCTCGTCGCCGAACACGTCGGCTATGTATTCGTCCTGTATGTAGCGGAGGTCGGGCAACAGACGGATGAACTTATCGCGGTTGTCGTAAACGTCGAGGTACTGCTGCAGGATGCTGCACGTGGGGATGAGGAGGTCGTGGTGCAGATAGTAGTACTTGCTCTCCTGCCACAACAGCACGATCTCCTCGATAGCTGCGAGGCGCTCGGTACTTTCGTCCTGTGGTATGTCGGATTTTCCGTCGTCAGGTACTTCTGTACTTTCGCCCTTTGGTACTTCGGTACTTGCGCTGCCGTCTTTCGGGGCGGCCGTTTCGGCTGGCGTGTTGATGCTGACGGCCCAGTTTTCGAGAAGTATGAGGAGATTGTTGAGCGACACCAGGGCCTCTTTTTTATATCCCGCCACTCCCTTGTCGAGAAGTTTCTCTGTGGCTGGGTCATAGTCGGTAGAGGAGGCGATGTTGACGCCTGCGCCGTTGACCGAAAGGATTTGCTGGTAGGCGTATCGCGCCATAGCATCGTTGACCACCATACGCTGTGCGAGGACGAGGAGGACGCTCCATGGCTTCATGACATAGGTGCCGTCGGTCATCTGCTGATAGAAGCCGTCGCCGCCCAGGGTGGTGTAGTATTCGCAGAGCCGTGTGTAGAGCGGCTTGCCCAACTTATCCTGCAGGAAGTCCTTCTCGCTGTTGTCGAGCACGCCCTGCAGGTTGGCTATCTCGTCCACGGCATTGCTGGGCAGGATGAGCCGGAGTTCTTGATTGGTGGAAAGTATCATGATGTGTTGTGCTGTTATGTGCTGGGTGAAAAAAGATGTTGTTGCCAGGCGAAAGTCAGGGGAGGGGAGGGCTACTCCTGTCCCTGCTTCGTGACGCCTGTCTTCGAGTTGTCGAGGGTGGTAAGCACCTCACGGTCTATCTGCCATTCGAGGTGTGGGTCCCATTCATTGATTTCGTCGGTTACCTCCAAGGCGCGGAGCATGAGCTGCTGCAATGGGGCAAACTGTATCTGCTTGACGAGGAAACGCTCGCGGAGGTCAGTGCCGCCCGATGAGGTTGCGTCGCCTGGGGTGTTGCCGATGAGCTTGGAGTCGAGACCCATGGCGAAGAAGATGATGCTTGTGATTTCCTGCAGCTCGGTCTTCTCGGCTTGCGCTTGCGAGTTGGCCTTGCTCTCTATCTCCACAATCTCCCACGCCTTGTGCTCCTTGCCGTCGGTGCCGTTGAACACGGCAGAGATGAGCGCCTGACCTGCATTGTCGGGATTGGCGAGCCACGTGTTGATGTCGCTGAACACCTCCTGCTGAAGCTGCGCCATGGTCTTGGTCTTCTTGTCGCCCTGCTGGGTGTAGAGACTCTTGAGATATTCCTGGTGAATATAGATGACGCGACCGATGATGTTGGAGTTGCGCTTACGGGTGAGTCGGTCGTCGACGATGGTGAAGGCATACTCGTAGATGCTTCCGGCAAAGATGGAATGCCAGAGGGCATCGGCATAGTAGGGACCGCCATAGTCGCGTGGCGACATGATGAAGCGGGTGGGGCGGTCCTTGCGGCTTACCCGCTGCTGACGGGCACGGCGCACGGCGGTCTGGAGGTCTTTCACTGCCGACACGGCGGGAAGATAGGGCACGGCGGCGATGCTCTTGTCGAGGTCGGCGAACTGAGCGGTGCGGTCTTGCGTGGGGTCGAGCCACTGGTTGGACAAGTAGGCATAGTTGATGCGATAGTTGGTGTCCTGTCGCTCCAGTCGGGTGGTGAAGATGCTGCGGTGTTTCAGTCCCACTACCTTGGGTGTCCACTGGCTTGTGGGTACCGGCTTGCCATCGTCGGAGAGTTGTCGCTGGTTGAGTTGCAACTCGACGAAGCACTGCGACATGAGCGCCATGTCGCCCGCCATGTTGAGGAAGGTCTGCATCAGGTCGTTGTCCTTCATGAATTTCTTCACCTCGCGGTTGGTCTGTTCCCACTTGGCGAGGGCATCCTTCAGGGCTTTCATCTCGTCGCTGTCCTTGGGCTGGCCTTCGGTCTGCTGACTGACGGAATGCAGTGGGTCGTCGACTGTTCCGTTCTGTTGTTGTGCCTGACGTTCTGCTGCCTCCTGTGCCTTGAGGTCGGCTATCTGTCCGCGGAGCAGTGTGCCGGCCGATGTGTAGGAGATGTATTTCTCGGTGATGTTGCCGCCTACGTACTGGGTGTAGTGGTACTTGGGCGAGGGTCCGTGGCCTACGAGTATCTTCTTGATGAAGTCGACACCGGCTGCGGTGAAGGGCGACATTCGTGAGAGAATCCAGACGAGGTTGGGCAGTCGGTTGCCCACGCCCCATTCCATGTAGCCCAGTCCGGGTGTTCCCACGCCGTTGGGCTTGGCCTTGTTCTCGCCGCCGCTGGAGGCGAAGATGGTGGAAATCTGTCGTCGTGCTCCCGATGAGGTGGTAGAGCTGCCCTGCGCTGTCATGCCGGCTGTCTCGAAGAGCATGGAGCGGACGTAATCGTTCCATGAGAATACTTGTGCGCCGCTGTTGGGATTGATGAAAGCTGCGGGTGCCACGGCCACATATCCATCGCGCTTCAGTTCCTCACTACGATCTTGGAACTGCTGTAAGTTGGTAACTCTGTTCTTGTTGCGTGACATATTCTGTTATCCTTTTTTAGGGTTAATATATGTTGTTGTTGCTTTTTTCGACTACAAAAGTAGGGAGAATTATTTTAGTGGTACGGACATGAGTCAGAATAGCGAGAGCTGCACGGCTCGGTTGCCTCTTTCGGCGAACTGCGTCTGAGCGAAAAAAAACTGCGGTCCCGTCAGTTCTCCCTTCCCTTTTCCGACCACTTCATAGAATTGGAAAGTTCGAGAGTGTTGGTAGTCTTCGGGAATGGAGCCGTGCGAGCCGCAGTTAATCTAACAATATGTTTCACGTTTTTGCATTATGGCCTATATCAAGATGTATTCGGGGTGTCATGTTGCGTCCGCCTACATATCGTAGTCGTACTATCGTTTGATATTCCACATGTGCTCTGCCGGACCAACGAGCACGTCTATGTTTGCGCCCTGCTTCAGAGCCACCGTTTCCACCCATTTAAGCTGAATAAACTGCTGCGGGCTAAGATTCATCTCGCTCATATACGCCTTATCTGCCACAGCCTTTTGGCGCTCGGCCTTCTCGCGAGCCACCTGAACCTCATACTCACGTTCCTGTGTCTGCTTGGCCTGTACCATCTTTGCCGTGCGGTTCATTTCGGCAAGCTGCTCCTTGTTGGGTGTTGCCTTGCCGATGATAACGTCCTTGATGATGACGGGCATCGGCTTGTGCTTGGAGAGGGTAGCCACGTAATCCTGCATCTGCTTCAGAATCTTCTTGTCGATGGTGCTCAATACCTGACGGTTGGACATCAAATCGAACGGGCTATACTGTGAGATATGGTCTCTGACAAGATTGCAGAAATAGTTGTAGAGGTTGGTGTCAAACCAGTCGCGTCCATAGTTCTGCAACAGCACGGGCGACTTGCCCTGCTCCACCTGAGTGACTATGACAGAATGGAAGTCGAGCGGCGTGTTATCGTCGGAGAAAATATCGTCAAGAACAACCTCGTGGCGTACAGGCACTATCTTGAATGTTTCGGCATGAGTACTCAGGGCACACCATGTCAGACCACTCTGTACTGGGTCGTTGTCAACACCTCCGTGTCCGAAGAACCATGGTTTCTTCACCAACACGGTTTCCTCGTCGGCATCGGGCGACACAAAACAGCACGAGGATAACATCACTACTGCGACAAGCGCAAAAAGAATTGAAAATAATTTTTTCATAATTGTTTTTTGTTTATATTGATTCATTAAAATCCTTATATATGACTATCGTACATTGCACCCGCTGCCTTTACGACTCAATCTCGGGAGGGTTGCCACCAGGCTTCTGCTCGCCGCCACCCGTGGTGCCGGAATCGCCTGTGCCGGGAGCTGCTGGCGCATCCGTTGCAGCAGCATCGCCCACTCGCTTGAACGAGCCGTGCTGTGCGAAGGCAGCGTTGAACTTCTTGGAGAAGTCGATGGCAACACCTGCGGTGAGGTCCTTTGTGGTGAGGTCGGCGGCGGTAATCTCTCGGTTCACGTCAACGTCCTCGCCTGCTGCCTTACGTGCTTCGAGCTTCGCCTTGAGCTGGCTCTGAGTGAGCGAACCGCTGACGGTAGGACGTACCGTCATGCCCTCGGCAGACACCTGTACCTTGGTGCCCAGTGCCAACAGAAGCGGCAGCTTTTTCTCCAACTGCGTCATCACGGCCATTACGTCCGCTGCGCCTACTGTAGAGTCCTGCGCCATGTAGTCGCAAAACTCAGGGAATGACATCTGCTGCAAGTCAACGATCTGTGCGCTTGCCAGCTTCTCCTGTGTGAGGTGGTTCACACGAACTGCAATTCTTGTTTTAATTGCCATAGGTTATTTTTTGTTTGGGCGTTAATACTTTCCTCTCTATTTTTACCCGATTCTACAAAGAGGCTTTTTGCAATGTGCTAACACTTTTCATCAAATGTGCTAACACTTTTCGTCAAATGTGCTAACACATTGCTTTTTTCGACTACAAATGTAGGGAGAAAATTTTGAGCGGTGCGGACATAAATTCAGAACAGCGTGAGCTGTGCTTGCTCCAACTTGATGCGCTTGCAAGCCTTGTCGTAATACTCCTTGTTGAGTTCAAAGCCGATGAAGTTGCGCTTCTCTTTTATACAAGCAATGGCGGTGGTGCCGCTGCCCATGCAGTTGTCTAATATGGTGTCGCCCTCGTTGGAGTAAGTACGGATAAGGTACTGGATGAGAGCGACAGGTTTTTGGGTGGGGTGGAAGCTGTTGTGAATATCCCTCTGAAATAAGACAATATCGGTTGGATATTTTTCGTCGGTTATAATATCCTTCACTTTGCCATAATTTCCGTAACATCTGTTGGTTTGCTCTTTCTCTTGCTTTCCTCTGCTGTGATTGCGTTCATGTGGAAGGCATTTGCGCATTTGTGGATGATAGGTTGGCTGTCCGTCGTAGAAAACGGAAATAATCTCCGTTTGCTTTAGAGGCATCTTCTTTGTGTTCAAAAAGCCGGTTGTACGGCATTTATCCCACGTGATATTATAGCGCCACATCTTTTCATTGCTCATCATCAGTTTTGCCGTGAACATACCCTGTCCGAACAATATTATAGCCGCATTGGGCTTACTGATACGAAGATATTGCTCCCATAAAGAATCAAGTGGAATAATACTATCCCATCCTCCTCCTTCGCTCTGCTTATTGAGGACACCATACGGCAAATCGCACACAATGCAATCCACGCTTCCGTCGGGAATCCTTTTCATTCCTTCGAGGCAGTCTTCATTATATATCTTGTTCAGCTCTATCATTGTCTTTTTACTTTTTCCTTATCTTTTCCATTTCCTCATTCTCCACCGTCAGGCGTTCCAGGTGCTCCAGAACGAGGGAATAGCTTTGGTTGTTCACCTGGTCCTCCGTCAGACCGGCATACTTCTGCATGGTGGCGGTGGTGGCAGTGTATATCTCCAAGGGCGTGGAGGGCTTCTGCGACTTGATGGGCTGCACCTTGAACACATGGCGGTAACGATGAGCGAGGGTGTGCATCACGCCCGTCCACCAGAAGAGTATCACCTGCCATGCCGTTTCGGGGAAGTCGCGGAAGTAGGGCTGGTTCGTCTCCCACTGGTTCAACTCATAGTGGAAGTCGTGTTTCACCATGCCCGTGTTGCTGTCCACATAGTCGGTCGTGCCGTTGAAGATGGTGGCGAGAAACATCGTCCGGGCAGCGTTCACGTTCTTCATCTGCCGCTGCATCTGCTCGTCGGTGAAAGTGCCGCGCTGCTGCATCTTCAAGAGGCTGTTGCTCAGTCGGGTGTAGGTCTGCATCATGTCGGAGGCGAAGCGATACTGCGCCCACGAAAATCCGTCGAGGTCGTTGGCAGGACCGCTGAACACCTTCTTGCGTCGCCACCATGCGCGGCGTCGCCGGATGACAGGGTAGGGGAAGCGGGTGAGAAAAGCACCGTTCTCGTTGTCAAGCCAGTCGAGCAAGCCTGCTCCCTGAGCGATGTACTCTGCCGACTTTCGGGCGTCGGTCTTCGCCTTGGGCGTCAGCCAATAGTTGATCTGCCACAGATACAGCGGAAAGGTGTCGTTGTCCTCGTCGTCCTGCATACGGCAGAGGTAATACTGCTCGCTGATGTCGAGGCGAGAGTCGGGCAGCGCCACTATCTCCAAACCCGACAGGGCGAAGAAGATCGCCACCTTCACGTTGCGCATGTCGAAGGGGTGGTATCTGTCCTGCCGCTCCACCTGCTCGCGTATCACGTCGGCTATCAGCTCCAGTTGTTCCGTAGTGCAGAGATTCCAATGTCGGGGAAGATGTAAGTCTATTTTTTTTGGATTGTTCATTTTTATAGAATCCTAAGTTTTTATCCCAAAAATGCCAAAATTGGACGATTTTAGTACAGAAAAAATCTAAAATTGTACGATTTTATCCAAAAAACGACAAAATTAGACTATTTTCGTACAGAAAAAAATCCAAAATTGGACTATTTTATCCCAAAAACGCCAAAATTGGACTATTTTTAATCCAGAAAAATCCAAAAGCTGGACCAGATTTATCCAGAAAAATCCAAAAATGGTTGGGAAAGTTATCAAAAACTACCAGGTGATTTCTCTCCCCCGGTTATCGACGAGCGAGCCGTATCGGATGCCGTCGAGCCGACGAAGCCATCCATCGAGGAACCGCCTCTGTGACGGTTTGTTCTTCACCAACCGCTCGTAGTACAACTTGCGGCGAGCCTTGAGGCGCGAGAAGAAAGCTTCGGGGTTCTGTCGGTTCAGGGCGGCCATGGTGTTCTTTCCCATGATGCCGTCGGCTTTCACACCCAGTATGGCTTGGGTGATGGTGACGGCGGGCGTACCGCTGATCCACAGCCAGTCCACAAGGAGGTTGGCGATGCTCTGGTCATTGATCTCGTCGGCACGGCAGCGACGCCAGTAGCATCGGCGCAGGATTTCCGTAGCATCAGCATCTGAGATAAGTCGGAGGTCGCGCACGTCTATCCGTCCGTCGCCGTTCTTGTCGTACCCCTGCTGTCGCCATGTGCCGATGGTCACACCCTTGTTGGTGGCACCTCCACGGTCTTTCGGGTCGTTCACGAAACCGCCCTCAAACGAGAGAATGAATTTAGCTAAAGGTTCAATCTTTACCATAGTTTATCGTTTTCTTATTCTATTGTTTATAAATGTAGGGCAAAGATACGAAAACGCCATCCGTCGTGCGGGACAAAAACATCCCAGCTACTTCGCATGACAGACTGCACACCAGGTTGACGCAGCCGGAAACAATGGAAGCCGCAATGCTGCACTCTTCGTGGAGCAAAGCGGCTTCTGAAACGAAATATTATCCTGAAAAGGAAAGATTACCATTTTGCTGACGCCAGCAAAATGATATTCGGCTCTTTTTACCTTTTTACTTTTTTGTCTTAAAAATCAGCAAGAAAGCTCTTTTTACCTTTTTACTTTTTTACCTTTAAATTGCCTTTTTACCTTTTTACTTTTCAAACATGGCTCATGTATTCCCATACTTTCGTACAGTCGAGTACATCTGTGTCCTTCCAGTCGGCATCACAGAAGTAGAACAAGTATGCGGCCTTGATAATCTCCTCTTCGCTCATCTCGGCGCAGAGGTCAGCATACATGGCATTGAAGGCTACATACTTGTCCCAACAATTCACCTTGCTTGGGAAGTCGAAGTCCTTGGTGGCTTGCTCAATCTCCGATTTAGTCCAGTGAGCGCCCCTGCCCATAGGCACGCCCTCATCGTCCAACTTGCTGTAGAGAAGTCGGTCGACATCATGATGGGCAAACATCTCGCTGTAGTGGCGGTCGTAGAGCACGGCATGTTGGTGACGGATTATCTTCCAGTAAAGTTCAGGATCCTCATTCTCCACCTTCATCAGGTCGCACGACAACTGCTCCAAGGCAGCATTGAGTTTTTTGTCTGTCATCTGTCCGTCAACACGGGCCTGGTTGATTAATTGATTGTACTTCATGATTTTCATTTACTTTTTAAATAACTAATGGTCTAACAATTGGGACAAGCACCACGGAAATGTGGAATGACGGGAAGCGCTTTCGCCTGTCCCGAATCGGGAAGAAAGAAAGAAACTTGCTCCAACTTTCTTTCTTTCTTATTTTCTTTTATGTCGTCACTCGATGGTTCGGTCAGAGCCTCGGGCATGACCTTCACTTTCTTTTCTTTCATAATCGTATAGTCTTGTGAATAATCTTTGCAGCACAAGCAGCAAGAGCAAAAGCCAGTTGGAACAATAAGCTGCAAGAATGGACAACAGCGCAGCCCCGACGGGAGAACAACGCATACACACAAGTACGGCAAGCACACTCCAGAACGTAAGGCACTGAGGGCATGATGCCACCTTGCTCAACACCTGGGCTACGGCTTCAGCCAATCCCAGATGCTGAATGAGCGTCGCGGCCGTCAGGACTGCGAGGGTTACTAACAGATACTCCGTCATCATCGTCAGAGTTTAAGCGGTCGCTGTGATGGTGAGGGTGAGAGGCGCATCGCACACAAAGGTCTTACTGCAGCTGCAACAAGCCACACGGGCTATGCCGTTCTGAATCGCACCTACCGAAGCAGACACGGACGCAATGGCTGTGGCACTGAACACGGGAATGGTGAAGTCCTGGCTCACCACCTGGGAGCGGGTACAGCACGTGCCGCAGTTGCAGGGTACGTAGTTGATGACACCCTCGACGTGCATCACCACGAGATACTGCGAGGTGCCTACCTTGACAATATTCTTCACCGAAAACTGGGGCACGAACACGGGTGTCTCGTCCACGCAGGCAGGTGTGCAGAGCTGCTGCGTGATGTTCACATCGTAATAAGGGGCAGTGGCTGTCGCACCTACTGCCAGAGTAGCCGTAATGACGGCTGGAATGGTTCTTTTGTTCATAGTCTTTTCTTTTTTAATAAAGCGACGCATCTTGGCCGCCGCATTTTTCTTACGTTAATGTTTCACCTGATAGCCTGTCGAAGACTCCACAGGTAGGTTCTTCTGCAGAAGGTCTGCCAGCTCGTCGAGGTCATCTTCGTCGAAGGTGATCATGCCCTCAAGGATAGAGAGCGACCCCTTGAAGCGCAACTGGTCCACCACGTCGTGAGCCATCTGCGGAATGCTCTCGTCGGGAATGTTGCCGAAGTACTTGCATAGCATCGGCGTGACGAGCGCATTCACTATGGGCTGTATCATGGGCTCCATGTCGGCCTGCAGCGAGTAGTTGCCACTCACCAATCCCATACTGCCGATGGTGGCTTGCAACGACTGGAGCATGGGTAGACGCATCAGGTTACTGGCAGCAATCTGCGAAATGGCTGGCCGTGCCCACTCGGACACGACCGCCGCCAAAATCTGAGAATTGGTGTAATCCATATCTCACGCCGATTACTGGTTGCAGCCACAACCGCAGCCGGTCTGGCATACGTTGGTGGAAGGAATAAACACCTTGGTGACACTCGCAAGAGATGCCACCTGTGACTTCAGCACGTCGATGGTGGCATTGGCAGCAGCATTGTATGCCATCTGCTCTGAATTGATCGCCTGCTGTGCGTCCTTGTTGGCATCCACCTTGTCTTCTACACGGCGCAACTTCGTGTCGAGATACTGGGTTACCTCTATCAACTTCTTGTCGGTGTAGTTCTCGCTCTTCTGGATGGCGAGTTCGGTCTTCAGAGTGCTGTTCTCCTGAATGAGGTTGGTCTCACTCTTGGTCACAAAACGTGCGTCGGGGTCGGAAGGGTGGGCAGAAGCCGGACCGCCGTTTCTCGTCATGCCCAACAGCGAAGCACCACCGCCCAAAAGGCTGGTAGCCAATCCCGCAATACCAAGGCCAAGGGCTGTGTTGCCTAAGCCTTTGCTGGCAACATCATAGTTGCCGTCATTAGTTTTTACTTGCATAATGATTGATATTAATAAAATTCTTCCAATATCGGAATCATCTGCAAAAGTAAAGGGAAACAGACAAAAAGAAAAGGGAAGTCTATGAAGTGTTCTTACAGAAAAACCAGGAAACAGAAATGCTTATGAAAACATAAACAGGCACAATATATAAAGGTATAATAACAATATCTTTTTATCGCATGGCTTCCTCAAGAGTTCTAATATAAGGTATGGACTCGTTGCGCACAATATCAAGAAAAAGTTGTGCCGACCGCTTCATCGGCACGTCCTTCATCCAGTGGACATTGCTCATCAGGTCGTGCTCAAGCCCCACGATGGGACGGACGGTAAGGGTAGGGTGGTTCTTTAGGTACAATTTAGGCATGAAAGTGACACAATGGGATTCTTCCACGATGGCAAGGTCCTCGTTGGGGTCGCTCACAATACATTTTACATTCAGTTTCATAAAATCGTATTTCAGATATTTCTGAAAGGTATTGAACACCCTTTCGCCTACATCGGGCATAATCACGTTGTGCCTTAACAAATCCTCGTATGACACCTTTTCCAGTCGGGACAAAGGATGGGTGTCCCGCATCATCGCATAGATACGGAAAGGAATACAGGGCTCAGACTCGATGCCCTCATTCTTGTAGGCAGTGTTCAGAGTAAAGGCGAGGTCGAGGGAGTGGCTTCTCAACAGGTGGTTCAGACTCGTCGCCTTGGTAAACTCGGCGTTGATTCTTACATTCGGGTATCGTTCCATGAAGATAAGTGCCGCCATCCGAATATAAGGTGCGATAAAAGAGCCTACACCTATCCTCAGCTCGCCCACAAGGCAGTTGTTGAGCGCGTTGATTTGTTCCTTGCAGTCGTCCGTCTGCTTCAGTATCTCCTTGGCGCGAGGCAAAAGCGCCTCGCCACTCTCAGTGAGCATAATGCTGTGCGAGGTGCGGATAAGCAACTTGCACCTCAGTTCATCCTCAAGAGTCTTGATGTGTTGACTGATGGCGGACTGAGTGACACAACAGCGCGTGGCTGCAATACTGAACGATAAAGTTTCGGCTACATATACAAATGAGCGCAAATGACGAAGTTCCATAATAGTTAAATGTTAATAGACCAATAATAAATTCATGCCGCAAATTTACACAAAATATTTAAAGATAACAGAAACCTCGCATTAAAAATGCTAATATTATAATAACAAAAAACTCGGTATCATAGACTTATTAGTCAAGATACCGAGTCTTTGAATTTATAGATTTTAAATTGTAAATGTTTTGTCTTACAATTTAGAGCGATCAATCATCATCAATCAATGTACTGGCGGCGCTTGTCGGAGTTGTACTTGCGTCTGTCGGCTTCACACTTGCAGTGCTCGTCCTTGCTGCAGTCGTTCTCGCAGCCGCTTTCTTTGCTGCTGATGTTCCTTGATCGGCGGAATCAGTCTCGCTCTTATCAGTTCCGCCCGTTATCCCCCCACTGCCTTGGAAGCAAGGAGTGAATCCCAGCCATCCGTAGTAGGATCGGTCACGTAGAGGTTAGGATAAAGTACACCGTTCAGTTTTGCCTCAAAGGTGGTTTTACGCTCGTCGCCACTCTTGGCACCAGTGTCGGTTTTGATGCCGCCATTGTCGAACTTCACCTTGATGTTAGGATCGTACATGATTTGCGTTCTGTCGCCACCCTTACCTGTTACGATGATGAAAACATCCTGGTTGTTGATAGCGCGGGCCAACTTGCCGCCTGTCTCACTCACAGAGTCGAGAGCAAAGTTAGTTGTAAGATCGAAGCCACCTCTGTAACCAGCCGAAGAACCCTGGATCTGCTGTGTGTCATCGCTGGCTTCAACCTTGTAAAGTCCCTTACCGCTCTTGAAGGTAGGAGTAGAATAAGTGCTGCCTGTGAGAGTCAGTGGCGCAGCCAAATCACTCTTCAGACCGATATACACATTATTGCCCATACCTGCGATATTCTCCAAGCACTCGTTTTCGTTCAGTACATCCAAGAGCTCAGGACATGTTGCTTTTTCTACCATAGTCGTATCTTGTTTTAATGGTTTAATAAAAAAGGCGACGACCGACATTTTCCGTCAGGTCAGCCGACCGCCGCCCGTGATTTTATTATTATGAGCAGTCGTGCCGATGATTACTCACTTGCCTTGAAGAAGGCAGTAAGACCCATACTCATACCGGTAGCGGTGATGGTGATGGACTTCTCCTTGCTGCCGTTGCTCCAGTGAGAGAACTTATCCTTTGTACCGTCCTTTGCCTCAAGAGTCAGGATCTGGTTAGGAGTGGTTTCTACGGCCTTGTCATATTTAGTACCGTTGACGGTTACTGAAGCGTCGGTAATCTCCTTGCCTTCAGTTTCTGCGATAGTCACTACAAGGTTAGAGTTGGTATAGTCGCCAGATACAAAGTCAGTGCAGCGCAGCTCACCATCCGTAACAGCCAAAGCCCATGAGAATGGATTTTCGATACCGTAGCCCTGAATACTCTGACACTGGAACTGCAGGTCACGTGTATCGTTGTCAGAGCCGAGGCGTACATCGACGAAAGTCTGATTACCCTCTGAATCAACAGCGAACACGAGGTTGCCGGCAACAGAGAAGATGATGCGGTCGCCTTCACCCATACCGTCTACAGGAGCGATAGTTACCTTTGGCAACTCAGGAATCTTGTAGTTACCATCTGCTACTACGTCGAGCTTGTGAGTACCGTATGACTGGAGAGCATAAGCATCAGAGATATTGATAGCAGTCTCTGTAGTCATATAAGCGAAAATCTGCTGACGACGAAGACGTGGATCAAGCTTCATGTAAGCATCACGGAAGTTCTTGTAAGCAGAACTATCTGTGGAAGACGTAGGAGCTGAGATGGCTTCACAATGAATGAGGTTATGGTTAGCCTCACTGATCAAGCCGTCCTCGATGTCATGGTTGATACAGGTAATCCAGCCATCAGCCAAGCCCATAGCCTTCTTCTCTTCGGTAGCGCCCTCGTGATCGTTGTCGATGTCACCCCACCAGGCGTTGTTGTAGATGTCATCTGCATGGGTTTTGATTACGGCCTCTACAGCAACAGTAGAAAGAGGATAAGCACCCTGCGCGTCTGTACCATGGATTGTCTCGCAATATCTGTCGATATTATCAGAACCATGGAACCAAGCGAGCTTGGCAGTAAGTACGCGCTCTTTCAGGAAGCCCACCTCGCTGTTCATCTTAGGATTGACATCCTTTCGACGAGTGGTGCCACCTTTACGCAAGAAGATGTTAGTTGTACGCTGATACTGGATGCCACTGATAACTTTTACTCCAAGACGCTGCATATCTTCAGGAGCTGCATACTGTGGTCCCATTACAACGCTTTTAAAAACTTGGTTAGCTACCTGCTGAAGGGCATCAATACCAATAAAGTTTTTTGGTGTATTCATAATACTTTACTTTTTAAAAATGTGAATGAAAGTTTGAAAAAATAGAAATGATGTTAGAGAAGACCATTATCACGTTTATACTTCTCGATAGCCTTCTTTGAGCCAACAGGATCTGAAGGGTTCCAAGTTGGATAGCCAGTATGGGCTTCGGTTACCTGTGCGCCTTCTCCGTTGTTGCCTGGTGCAGTGCCTGCCGCAGGCTCCTTGCCAGCCTCTTCGGTAAGGGCGGCTATCTGGGCGTCCTTGTCGGCAATGGTCTGCTCGGCTGTAGCGAGCGATTCCTTTGCGCCTTTCAGTTCCTCTTCGACCTTGGCTTTGTCGGTTGTCAGGGCAGCTATCTCCTCATCCTTTTTGGCAGTAAGAGTTGTCAGTTCCTCGTTCTTCTTGGCGAGAGTTGCAGCCGTTTCATCAGAAAGAGTCTTAGCTGCGGCGAGTTCTTCCTGAAGAGTATCAAACTTAGCCTGAAGGTCGGCGAGCTTTTGCTCTGCTGTAGTGGCTTTCTGCTTTGCATCGGCCACAGCCTGCTCGTTGGTGTTCAACTTGGTTTCGAGAGAGTCGAGCAAGGGAGCATTCATGAATGTGCCTTCTGCATTGACTTCAATCTCGCCTTCCTTGATACCACAAGCAGCGCTAATCAATGGGTAATTTTTCATATCAATATGAGTTTGGTTAAAATTGTTGTTGTTATCCTTTTTTGAAGATGGAGCGGTTGTTGGCTCTTGTGCTGAACTGGCTACTGTAGCTGGGGTAGAGGCGTTCTTAGGCTCTTTTTCTGTGCCTTCGGTATCAGTACCTTGGTCATCAGTGGTGATTTCTCTCTTGATAGGCTTTGCTGTACCATTGTAGAGATCGAAGCATCGGTGGATGCAATCAAGGAAAGTAGATTGACCATCCACCAAAATACCCTTTGCCTCTTCTGCTGTGAATATCTTTCCATGCAGATGTTCCTTTTTAGCTTTCGGGCAAGCCTTCTTTACATCTCTGCGGAACTCTACGCCCAGTTCGGCCAACTCTGCCACGAACTTCTCCGTATTGCCGTCGTTGGCAATATCACGGAATTCGCGATTCTTATCATAAGACTCCGGGTCGTAAATCTCGTGATAAGTCTCGTTAGTAAACTTGTTGGTACTGCCGTCGGCCTCAGTATAAAAAGCACCCATCACACCGATGCAGCCTACACCGTCCTTGGGGTGCATGTAATATCGCTCATCGCAGAGAGAAGCGAGATACATACCGGCAGAATAGCAGTCACCATCGATGAAACACAGAACTGGCTGACCAAGTGAACGTGCATAATTGATGGCCTGTTCATAATCATTCTTAGCCCATGCTGTACCGCCAGGTGTGTCAACGATAAAGATATGACCACGACACAAAGGATGATTGGCTGCATTAATCATCATGTTACGATGATCGACGGAACCATACGAGCAGCCGCCGCCATTACGGGTGATAGGACCATCAACTGTAAGGACAGAGACAAAAGGAAAAATTTGTGCATTCTCATCTTTGAGAGCCCACTGACTTCTCACCTGATTACCATCCTCTGAAATCTGATATTCCTCGGGATAGTAGACGCATCCGTTCTCGTCTATAGCAGTGACAAAACCGCAAGTCTTCTGAGGCTTCTCGAAAGCAGCATGAGTGTTCAGGTTCTGCTCTAAGGCCTTACGTATTCCGTGTACGAACTCGGGGTTGATCATCCACTCCTTGTTGGTCATAATTTCAAAAAGACCTTTCATACGGGTTTAAAAATTAAGATTGTAAATGTATGTTATCCTGTAAACAATTCTTTTTACCAAAGAATGTACTATGTCAAATGTTTCTGTTTGCAAAGGTAATAGATTGAAGGTAGGCAAAAAGGACAAAAAAACGCCGCTATCCTCACGGACAACGACGTTGACAACTAAATACTATTTCTGATATTTAACGAATATATCTTAAAATTTATTCCAACTGAATAGGAATAAAATCGGACATTGCTTTGCAAGTAGCTGTTACGGTTCTCGACTCCGAACTGTTTGTAACAGTCGACGATGTGGCAAGTCGAAAAGTATGAACAAGCGTATAACAGAGCCAAAACGATTCGTCTCGCCTACGAAGTACTATATAATAGTCCTTACCCTTCATCTGTTTAGACGCTTCGCGTACATTTTTACCACCAGTCACAACATTTACACTCACCTCAAAGGTATAAACAGTCCCGTTTTCACCTTGCGATGGAGTTTCTTTGACTGTAATACTGCTTGCCAATACCGTATGTTCTTCTTCCGACATGGCGATATGCAGCGCTGGCTCAGAAAAGTTGCAGTTGTTTATCTGCATAATCTGAGCGACAAAAGGCGGAACAGGTATAGAGGAATGTTCCACATCATGAAAGTAAACGTCGGTTACGCCATCAAGAAACGTTTCCCTACAATTATCTGGTATAAACATATATATCGAATATTACATTTAAATTTTTAACTTATTTTGCTTTTCTTATTAACACATTTTTAAAGGTTGTATTTTACAGCCATTGTATCTCGTCAATGTGCATACTGCTTTCTTTAGCGTCGCCATACTGCATATCGAAACACGAAAACGACTTATAATTGGCGTGTTCAGTACTCAACCAGCGGTTGACGATGCGGCGAAGATTATCCTTCTCTTCGGTTGTCGGTTCTATGCCATATCTCATTAAGTATCGCTCCAGCGCAGCAGCCCTGGAGCGGGCTATCAGCCGGCCTTTTGACGTGCAATAATCGAAAGTAGACAACGACCACTCTACAATGCTTCGCTTGAAGTCATTGTTGATGGATGTAAGCAGGCGACGCACACCATTGGTATCAATCGTCCAGGAAGGAGTAACCGACTTGACTACATCTACCATCTCCACCTCATTCGGAAGTTTAATGCAAAGATAATCTTCATTAATGGTTTTAGCGTAATCAAGTTTACCATTCAAGTACTGGACTTCGCCATAAGAAAGATATTGGTGAACATCTCTCTTGATGACAATACTACCACCTAAAGGGTGTCTTCCCTGCATCATGTTTCGCCACTGCTGTTGCGAAAAACAGGTCATGTTGATTTGCTTACAATTAGCCACAGCCGGGGTCAGTGAATTGCGCAGAATGAAATGCTCCGGCATATAACTGTTAAAGACCAGAGGATCACACTTTGACAATACGTGGTTAGGGTCTCGATTCCTGATAAACTGGCACCGACTCAACGGAAGCCGAAGATAGATATTTGGCATGTTTTATATGTTTACTTTTCACATTCAGATTGGCAAGAGGGTCTTTTTTTTTACCTTTTTACCTTTTTACTTTTTTACCTTTACTTCTATGATAGTACAACAGAATAATATCTGTTACGCTAAAACAATAGTTGGCAGGATCTTTATCCGCTGTGACCATACATCCCGCCTCTTTCATCACCTTGTCGAGCCTTTCTGTCTGACTGGGCGATAAAGCTTTGACAAGCGATAAAGCATCTATATACGTTCCTCCACTTTCCGTATGCTTGATAAATTCCTTATCAAAATGGGTTTCATTGTCAAAAAACAGGTTAATGGCTTCTACCATCTGCTCTGCAGAGTAGACTGGAAGCATGGGAGTCAGTTTACGAAGTTTTTTGCTGTAGGTGGTCAGACGCTTATTCAGATAGTCGTCGATGCTGTCAGAATAGTCAAAATAAAGCTGCGCTTTGGGAGTGTTGTCATTTTCACCGACAACAGACTTATAAAAGCCGCGAAGTTGCTGTATCATTTTAAGAACACCGTCAAACTGATGGAACTCAGTAGTATTACCGAAGACTGCATACATATTCGACCTGACATCCTTCACGACACATTCCAGCATGTCAGAAAGAAACGCTACCTTATCAAGGTTGAGTGACAATGTATCTACCTTCTCCTGCATACCATCCTGGGAATAATCCACAAAATATCTCAGTAGGGTACCAAAAGAGAAAAAGTCGAAGGTAACGTTGGAGCGAACATTCGCCAACACAACGGAGGAATACATCGTATAAGCCAGCTCTAAATCGCGCTTCTGTATCTGCTTCACCAAATTTTGGATTTCTGAAGAACCTTGCTTCAACCGACTTGCCACCTTCACGAGGTTGTTGCGTCTCGTCATCAACTCATTAAAGTCAGGATCACGAAAGAGTAGGTCAAGCGACTCGGTATATTTCTCCAAAGGTACGTCTTTGAAGTTAATGTAATAAATGGTAGGCTGCGCATAGATGGCATCTATACGCTTTGCCTCTTGTTGCTTTTTGCTTTTGCCCATATTAAAATCTACTATTTATCATAACGGCTATTAATGCACAAACGAAGAGGCATCTTTAGTCATGATTATTTTATACGATTATCTCTCGTCACCATCACCGGCAATGACATGTCTTTCTTTACGAGAGGCAAGTTTTGCCAGGTTTTCCTCAGCCACTTCTTCGAGCGTAACGCCCATCACTTTTGCCAGTCCTGCTGTCTGCCAAAGAATGTCGCCGATTTCAGAGAGCATCAGATGGCGTTCCTCGTCGCTGACGTTCCACACCTGTGTATGCAGGATCTTGCCTTCCTCGTCGCGCTGGGTGGTGGTGATATGCAGCTTGCCTTTACGCATGTGCTTACCGGCTTTGCTTGCAAACTCACCGACCTCGCCTACGAGATTGGCAAGCATATAGAAGAGATTGTCACTCTCAGGAAGGCAAGTACTCATTGCCTTGTCCTGATATTCGTTTAATGTTAAATTTGCCATGATGATATATATGTTTATATTGATGATTAAATGTCAAACTCATCACAATACTGGCGCATACGCTCGATGATGATGTTGCGTATCTTCTCGCCAATAATCTTGGCATTGGGATGCGGTGTGCCCGTCTTGCCATGATAGCGAAGGTCGAGAATATGGCTCCAGTCGGAAAGCGTGTAGGTATATGCCACAACGGTATAGGTGTCGAGAGGAAGAACACCTCGTGCGTCCTGCGGCTTCAAGCCGGACTTCAGAAGTCGGTTGTAGCCCCACTCACACACTCGACATACAAGGCCATAGACCATGCGCTGCCAACGAGTGCCTTCTACGTGCCAATGCGGACGTGCTATCTGTACGCCTCCCTTCTTCTCTAAATTGCAATAGCGTGTACTCTGTTCGGCGATGCTGTTGGGCGACGTGCGGTTGAGCTCACGCGAGGTACTTATCTGCGTGGTTACTACCATCGTCATGCGGATAATAGAGAATGCCTCCTCACACTCGTACTTCAGCGCCTTCTCGATAAACTCGTCTTCGCTGACACCATACTGACTAAGCGCATTCATCATGTCCTCGTGCTCAAGCGCAAACTGTATATTGGTACTGAACCATACCTTATGATTCTTGGTGGCATAGTTGATGTAAGGCGATGCTGCCAGGTATGCCCAGATGTGGTTAGGAAGACCCCTTTCGTTGGGCATAAAGAAATAAACTGTGCCGTGGCGAAGCATCGAGCGATGTCCGCTTTCCCAGAAGCCTTTGCAGCGCTCCTCGTCACGCTTCTGGATGAAAGTTTTCACTTCCTCTTCGGTCAATCCTTCTCCGGGCTGCTTGCCCTTAGCCTTGTAGCATATTCTGCCCACTCTTGCTATGTGTTGCGCAAGAGTAGTCTGCTGCCACCATTCTACTTGTGGTTCGATGAATTTCATTATGGATGAATTTTAATTTGTTATTTAAAAGATAGTGCATTCTCATATTTTCCGAAGTTTACACAATCATATATTTCACTTGATACACCTCATCAAACAGACTTTCGAGCGAGCCGTTGTTGAAGATTACTGCATCGTATGTTAGCAAGGACAAAAGATTGCGCTTCTTGTCGCGGTCTATGCGTTCCTGCGACACACCTCGGCGCAATCGGTTTTTTTCGTGTGCCGACACACAAATCTTGAACAGCTCAATGTCGGGGAATTTCTCGCACAAGGCTCTCAGTCCGTCCTCGTCAATCACGTAAATAGCCTTGTCCGTCACCTGGTCGATGGTGGTCCAATACTCATATCCGCCATACTGGGTGTATGCCAACATCTTGTCGTGCGGCACGTCGCACTTCTCTACAAAATAATGCTGCCAACCGTCAATCTCGCCTTCACGCTTCGGACGGGTGGTATAAGAACACAACACTTTATAGCCGCCCAAGTCGGACAGCATCTGAGCCACAGTGTCCTTTCCTGCACCACTCGGACCAGTAATTGTTATTAGTTTCATATATTTTTGTTTAGATTTTAACATTTGAAGAGTCAGTTGACAGTCAGTAGACTTTCAGTAGACTTTCAGTAGACTTTCATAGTACTTGCTTTTGACGAAAATCGAAGCCTTTTCTTATTTTTTTTCGTGAAAGTTTTAACAACTGTGAAAAAAAATACAAAATACAAAATCACTTCAACTCGCTCCAGACTCGCCTACAAATCTGACGATAGGTTTCTTCTCCCAACGCCACCTTACAAGCATGAATGAGATAGTTATAAGTCACAGTCTGACTGCTTCCCAACTGCTGCCATTTCAGATTGGTCTGCGCTTCATTATATTTGGAGCTGCATCTTGATAGTTGGTGGAAGAGGTCAAGTCCATACGGATGTGAGCGCAAAGCCCATCCCGCTTTCACCCAGTCTTCATAACTCTCGGTAATATTCCGATGGTTGCCCACAAGTTCCTGCACGATAACCTCAATCAGCCTGTCTTGCACCCGCCGCTGTTCCCAGAAGTTAGAGTTGCCTTCTACTTGATACTCAACATTCGCACGGTTCGAGCGATACGCTTGGCGTGAAGCCAAAGAGACAAGCTGAGATTGCTCTTCTTCCAGTCCCTTATACGGCACCACATTTTCATTAATATATATATGTTCGGGATCATCCCAGGAGGCGAAGCGCACACGACCGATGTTGCTGCAAGCCTTGTCGAGCATGATGCCGATAGCGGCATATTCTTTGAGCAGAGCTTTGAACTGGTCTTTGTGTCTTTCGGGATAGGCCAGACGAACCAGACCGAAATAACCAGTACCAGAGCAAGACCGCATCATTAATCCTATCTCAGGACGAAAACGGGCAAGCTTAAATATACTTTCAAAATCAGTTATCTGAAGATTGTCCTGCAGATCAATGTCGATGGCGAGCCAGCCCGTGTGCTGTTTCAGGTGGCTCTCTCGTCGGCTAACCATGACGCGCTGCCCTGGATGGGTCAGACTGTCATCCTCGTAGAGAGCGAACAAGCCGCTAAGAGTTGCTCCAGGCAAATGCTTCTTGGTATCGATGTACTCGGGCATCTTCTTTGCCTTGCTGCCAAATTCCTGACGCATAGCACGAAGGCGCTGAACATACGGCTTCCATCTGTCCGTAAGACAGAACTCGCGGATAGTCATCTGCTGAATGCACTCACCCGTCTCGCGGTCTACGAAACGACCATAAGCATCTTGGGCAGACTCATAAATAGAGCAAACTTCGTCAAACATATCTTAGTTATTATACTTAGTACTTTCGTTGCAAAATTAAGAAATAAAATCAAGATAACAAAATACCTGGGATGTTTTCCTGAATATTTAAGATATATTAAAACAAATTTAATAGAAATATCTCAGTTGTTTCACATAATAATAGGTATTTCTGAGTTATGAGAAGGAGAATAAAATAAAATGAGACCAAAATGAAGACTCTGGTCTCATTTCTGTATCAAAAAGTCCCATTTTTCAAAAATGAGCCAAAAAGCAAAAGTCCACTCATCATATTTTTCTCCATTTTAGTCCCATGATTGTCCCACGATTATCACCCTGTTGCCCACTTTTTTCTTGCTGTTACTTGCTTAATAATTAGCTTTTTATATTATTTTGGTCTCAAAATGATTATTTTTTTTATAAACTAATATGCGCATAAGAAATAAAATATTTATCTAAAAGATATAAAATACAGCAAAATTGGCTCAATTCCGGCTTATGCTTTGCCCCATCTCAATCTTGTAAGTAACTTATTGTCTGATGTTTACGGCAAAGCCGTTAATGCTACTAACTTCTAAATTGGGGTTAGGGGCTTTTGATTTTAGGAGAATAAAAAAATTACCCAAAATTCTGATATAGTATGCTTAGGATTCATGAAAAATGCGACCAAGACCCCGAAATGCGACCAAAAATGCGAATAAAGTCCCAATAAATGAGTCAGTTATACCACTACCCTACCCTGTCACATTTATTTTTGCGAAATGCGACCAGATTATTCGGATTTCGTACAGAGTATCGTTTGATTGTCGTTCATACCTCACAACGAAAGAAAAAGACCGCCACGTTTCACAACGGAGCGGTCTCATCAGAAAATACTAACTAATAAATAAGATAAAGAAAATAAAATTCGTAAATTTAGCCCTTGCCTTTCATAAACTGATTGGCCTTCGTCATACTGTCGTAAAGATTGCCACGGCCATACATGTCTATCTTTGCGTAGATAGGCTCATTCAGTCTGTCGAGGAGGGTCTTGACGGCTTGCATGAGAGCGGCTTGGCTGGCTGTGTTGTTAGCGATCACATTGTTGGCCGATGGTGCGCCCAACAGAAGATTACCATTTTCTGCTGTAAAGCCCGCTGCTGCGTCCCCCATTGCGCTCGCAAGCTCGCCGACATTACCATTGTCAAATGCGCGTCTTGCTGCACGTCTGCCTGAATAGTTGCTGTCGTAGTTGACGAGAGCCTTGAGGAGTGCCGGATTGTTCATCATCATGGCGTGTGTCGTCTCACGACCGATGACTATCTCTGGGCCATTCTCTGCTACAAGAGAAGGCTGGCCATTGATGGTAGTAGCCCTTGGAGTACTAATCATTTGCACGCCAGTTTTTTGCCTGCCGTCATCCTCTGTTGCCCAATAAATATCACCATTGTCGGCTACAAAGGGCTTCAGGTCTTGCACGTTACCGCTGTCATACGTAAGCATACCTGAAACGAGCTTCGTGTTTTTAGATACAGAAGAAGATTTCTTACTGCTGCTGCTGAAAGCCGAATTAAGTGCCCACTGAAGCAAGCCCATCAGAGTAGCCATCACTCCTGCTGCAGCAATAGGGCCAGCAATAGGACCTAAGAACTCAAAACACTTCGCCATTGCTCCCGCGATAGAGAATGTCACCTCTTGGTTGGTGCGGGCCGCGTCCGAGTTTGCCACATCCTGATTGTTCTGTTCTTTAGCTGCAAGATTGGTGGTCATAGCCGTCTGGGTCATATCAAGAATGGCATTCTGCGCTATCTCCGTACTCTTACTTTGCTCTTTATTGCCGGCATCGGTGATGTCAGTTATATTCTTGACACCTTGATGGGTTTCTTTCTCTCTATCCTTAGCTCCCTTTTTAACCTCTTTACTGAGTTCTTTCTGATGCTTCTTTTCTTTCTTGAGCTGCTTGGCTTTTTCCTTGTCGTCTCCAGTTTTCTTTGAAGAACCGCCAAGAGTGAAATTGGTATTCATCAAGTCACCCACAAGGCTGCCTCCGATACCGGCTACGGCATCAGACAGAGTAGTACCGCCTGTGATAGCACCAGCAGCGGCTGTTCCCGCTTGAGAGGCTGTATCAATACCGTAAGTCTCCTTGTTATAATCATGGATAGTACCGTTTGGATGACGTTTCTTCCATGCAGCAGGAGGCTCAGTATTTGCAAGATTGTTGCCGTAGGCATCAATATACTGACCTCCTACGATACGTACCCACATCGGGTTTTCAGCCGTGCCCAGGTTGCGACAATCCATATCAATGGTAGCGTTGGCGTTAGCATTGGCTCTCGCCGCATCAATACCAGGCTGTGCGTTAGCCTTACCTCGTTTGGCTCCGGCATCATTGATGGCTTTCCACATTTGGGTGTTCACGTCATTAAGCGCCATGTTAGCCCAAGACTCAATCATAGACTTCAGGGCATTCTTGATACTTTCCTGTGCGCTTGACACGTCAGACTCCATCTGGGCGAAAGCCTTTCCTACCTCTGAACCGAAGGTCTCAATAGGCTGCACGAGCTGCTGCATCTGCAAAAGGCGGTTCTTCATCGCCGTTGCCATCTGATTGGCATAGGCAAGCTCTGCTTCCTGACGAGCCTTGTCAGCTTCATCGATGAGCTGCTTATTACGAGAGTTCTTCAGACAGAAGGCATAATAATCTTCTGCCATCTGCATCTTCATCTTCAGTAACTCCACCTCTGGGTCGGCGGTAAGGTCGGCAAGACCGAGGTTGGAGAGAAAGTTAGTGCGCTTGCCGAAGAGATTGCTTTCCTGCTGCATCTTGCGCAGCTTTGCCTGCTGATCGAGATTGCGTTTGTTGTTTTTCCAAAGAAAATCAGAAATCTTCTTGGATTCGTCGTATTCTTTTTTCTGTGCAGCAGTATATTCATCAACATATTGGATAAGCTTGTGATAGAATAGCTTTACATTCTGCTCAGTCTCGCCCATCAACGCAAGAAAGACAGAAGGCATCTGCATATAGTCTTTTCCAAATAAGAACTGAAGCAGCTTCTGCTTCTCCCCGTTTGTCTCAAAAAGTGCCGCCATTTGTGTGCGAGCCTTTTCCAAAACTTTTATAACATCAGCCCTATCTTTATTTAGCGTTTCAAGCGAAACGTCTGCAAAACGAGAACTTATTAATCCCAAGAAAGAATTTTGTTGAACTACGCCTGTGTAATCATGTTCAAGTAGCTCCTTCCGACGTTGCTCTATGCGTTTTTGGATCACATTGCTTGAATCGTTCTCTTTTGATGAAGCATTCAGCCACATTCGGTCAAGATAAGCACGGTCGCGTTCATCTGACTTATAGCCGACAACTTGCCCTTTCTTAATTTTAGGCATTTGCTTTAATAAATCAGAACGAAGTTGTGCTACATTAGTATTCAATATGGCATTCTCAAGCATACGAGACTGAGATTGTCCAAACTCATCGTCTTTTTCCTTGCGATATTTGTCTATTGATTTTTTAAATTTATCCCAAGTTTTATTTCCAAGGACAATAGACTGCTGCGCAGCTGCAAGGGCAGCATCCATTTGTATTTGAATGTCATTAACTGCCTGTTCCTGTAATTCTTTCTCTACACCCTTCTTTGAAAGATCCTCAACAGTAGCTGTCATTTGGCGCTTATAGAAATTCTTTATCTTTGTAATAAACTCAGATATGTTGTTGCGAGCATCATCTTCAGGAGTAGTTGTGTTACCTCCACCACCACCGTTGCCGCCATAAACTTTTTGACCTACAACCTTTCCATCTCCTACATCAAGTTTAGCACCAAACTTTTTCCGTAAGGCTTCTTCTTGTGCGTTTATTTCATCCAGTCTTGACTGAGCCTTATCTCGCTCGCGTTTCGCAGCCGCACGTTGTCCTGCCTGTCCGATTGCACCCTGTGCCTGCCCTGGCATCATAGCACCACCAGAGGTCTGAATATATCTTCCATTAGGAGCGCTTACGTGTGTATTTGCATACGCATCTTCCTTTTTCTGCAAATCAAGAATAGCATCCACTTTCTCACGACCCAATTCTGCCAACTTAGAACGAGCGCCCTCAAGTTCGTAGTAATCTTGTAGACGTTGAAAGTTATCCTCCCATGCCTTAGTGTTTTCCTTAACAACACCCGTCTCTGTGTTAATTTTAGCGTTGAGGTTAGGAATAGCGCCATTCAATTTATTCATAGCTTCGAGGCGAAGATTCATTGACGCTGAAGTATCGTGCATAACATTATGCAGACGCTTCAACGATTCTTGTTCCTCCATAGCCTTGCGCTTACCTTCTTCTTGTACTTCGTTAAGTACGCGCTGTCCTGCGGATAAACCGTTCAAAGAGGAAGAATATTCGGCAAGTTTTACGACCAATATACCCAATAATCCAATTAATCCTCCCATAATACCCGCCTGCTTGGCAAACGACAAGCCATTAAATGCAGCTTTAGTTTTGGCAACGACAGCACCCAGAGACAACATACCTCCTTCTAATCCCTGAACATAAGTAAGCAGTTTTGCAAAGCCACCCGCTAATCCTGCCATACTAATCATGGTGATCAACGTAGGAAGTATGCTCAATAGCATCTTTATAGAGGCAAAGAGCAGCGCTAACGCTACACGAACCTCTGTCATAAAACTCATACTGGTTGTAAGTTCCTTTACAACTTCAAACCAAGCTTTTGCTATATCACGAATAGGTCCCGAAGCCGCACTTGAAGAAACAAACTGTTTTTCAAGAAGGTTGTTAGCCCTCTCCATATACGCGGCTGCAGTTTCCTGCTGCATATTATACTCAACCGTAACAGCAGAACCTTCATTAAAAGCTTTATTAGACTCCTTTACCGCTTTAGTAAGCATACCATTCTTGGCAGCCATTGTTACCATAGTTTTTACCAAACGAGCGCCATCTGAGCCTAAGTCCTTAAATAAGCCATCAAGAGCAAAAAGGTTTTTAGTTTCGCCCATTCTGCGGAAAATGGTTAAGATTGCATCCATACCTCTTCCACTCTCGATCATCTTCTTCAAAGAACCAGAAGCTATACCGAGTGATTTTTCAATAGGGCTTGTACCTTTACGAAGCTCTACAACCAACTTTCCAAAAGCTGTTGCTGCAACTTCTGGCTCAAGGGCCATTGAGTCAACAGCCGCACCAAGAGCCAAAATATCTGGGGTTGTTAAAGCCGCCTGTTCGCCCAATGCAAGCATACGATTAGAGAAATCCACAATCTTTCCGCTTGTCGCTGTAGATGTAGATGCCAGTCGGAAAATCGCAGAGCCTGTTTTCAGCATAGCCTGCTCCACTCCATATTTATCCGCAAGACCCATCACCTCAGTAATCTTAGCAAGAGCCGTCAACGCTTCATCGCCCAAATCCTCTTTCAATGCGACGTTCACCTGGTCTGCGGCACGGACGAAGCCAGCTAAATTTTGAGTTGTAATACCAAGTTTAGCTCCCGCATAGGCCAAGTTGTTCAGTTCTTCTATGCTTGTACGGGTATCGATTTTAGCAAGTTCCTTTGATAAATTTGCTACTTCGTCAGTTGTAGATAAAGCGACCTTACGAATATTAGTAAGCTGTTCGCTATACTTCATATTAAGACGAAACAAATCTATAAAGTACGTTTTAAGCTGATTGAACATCGCAAACAATCCGACATAAGCCGTAAGGTTCTTCAGTGCTGTCTGCCATGCGCTGCCATGCTTGTTGGCTGCACCCGTCGCCTCGTCGATGTTCTTCTTCAGTTCTTTCATCGACTTCTGCTTGTCGGCAAACTCCTTGCTCTTGGTGTTAATTTGATTCAGTTCCTCCTCAAGCTGTTTGTAGGCACGGCGCAGTTCGTCGAGGGAAGCCTTGCCCTGCTTGCTACGAGTGAGAATGTCGTTAAGGGCACTCTGCGACATACGGGTGCCTTTGAGAGTCTGTTCGAGCATGGAGTATTGGCGACGGAGGTCAGCTACATACTTGCTGCCAGCAGGGAGTTGCTGTATCTTCTGCTGTATCACTTCCATCGTGTGCTTGATGTCTTCGCCAGAAGCCCTGTTGGGTTCAGCCAACACCTGCTTCATCTGCTTCCAGCTCATTGATGCTTTCTGAGCCTTACCCGACACAGCCTCCAGTCGCTTCTCTATCTCCTGAAGCTCTTTGTTGTATTGCGCAATGTCGCCAGTATTTCCTGTAGGAGTATTGTCGCGAGCCTCGGTAAGCGTAGACTTGGCTCGACGCAAATCGGATGCCGAAGCGTTTTGACTGGTTACGGTCTGGCGAGCTTCCACGATGCCCATCTTGCCCTTGCGTCTATCTTCCTCAGCTTCAAGCTGCTTCAATGTGGCGAGATTCTGCTGATAGCTGGCATCCGATTTTTGCAGCGAGCCCACGAGGTCGCGCTGTTGCTTGATAGCCTTGTCGAGCCACTGGTCTGACTGATTGGAAACGTTCTTTAGTCCGTCGGCTATCTTGACGTATTGACCTTCGATAAGACGCATTTGATCACCCACCTGCTTCATCTCGCCTCGTATCTGCTCTGCCCTCTTCAGGTCGGCATCCGATCCAGTGAGTTTAGCAAGAGCCGACTTGCCCGAACCCATAGCGCGGCGCAGGTCACGGAGCTTAGTATTGGTAAGGTCTTGCACCACCTCACCCAGTCGCTTTGTGTCCTCGATATTGTCGCGCTGCACTTGCGACAACGCCTTCAATGTGCTCTCTGCCCTCTTACACTCAGCAGTGTTAGCCTGACCTGCGGCAGTCATCTTCTGGATGTCGGCAGTATATTTCTGCACAAGATTGTCAATCTCTTCCAATACCTTCTTAGCTGTAGAGGCATTGGCCGTGATTACTACTTTTGCTAATCTTTGTGTTGCCATTGTTATTGTTGTTTTTGTGTTGTTAGAGTGTGATATGAATATCGGAATCCTCGAAAGCCTTAATCATCTGCGCTTCGCCCTGGTAACCGTAGAAGTCAACGAGATAGTTTTGCATACGCGATTGCAGGTGTCGAAGCTCCATCATGATGGCAGGACGCTGAGAGCGACCCGCTCCATAACGTTTCCATGAACGAATGTAGCGGCGGGAGTAGTTGGCCTTTCGTGCGCTATCCACATCATCGTACTTAGTGCCGAGACCTACACCCATATCCACGAAGCGCATATAGTCGTTGTAGGTAAACTCGTAGGTCCAGCCTTCGGGAGTGTCGTTCACAATCCTGCCTTGAAAAGAGTTTACGCCCACTCCCTCGGCGTGCCATTGTCCGCGTGCTCCACGGGCAGCGTTTATAGCCCGAAAGCCGCTGTAAATCTCCTTCGGGAAGATGCACTGCGTCTCGGTGTTTATCTTGAGCTGACGCAATACGTCGCCAAGATACCATTGTGCGGTGTCCTTAAAATCAAAGGCCGGGGCTTGTATTGGTTTTGGCATGATGTTTTACTTTTTATTATCATCCGTGTTTTCGTCTTCCGGCACGATATACTTGCCGTTGCTGCCACACGCAAAATTGTAAAGCGGTTGCAGGCTCTTCCAGTCCATGCCCACCACGAGCCATTGTCCGGCGTAGATGTCACCCACCATGCCGAAGGAGATGCTGCTGGTGTCGATGCTTTGCAGCTCTGCCATCACCATGGCATCATCGGCAAAACTGCGCTTGGTGACGGGACAGCGGCCTGTGCGCTTCACCTCGATAAGCCAGGCTATGAGGTCCTTGCAGTAGTCGGTGAGGTCGTTGGCCGTGCGCTCTATCTTGTTGCCGTCGTAACGGCCAAGAGTCTGCGGTGTGTCCTTCACTTTGGCGAGAAACCACACCTGGTGAGAGACAGATGCCTTCTTTGCGTCAACGAGTTCGCCGGTGGTCAGTACGCTGTATAGCATACACGGCGAGTGAACGACGTTGGCGTTTCGGGAAAAGATGTTCTCAAGGTCGATGTAGCGGATGCGGAAGAAACTCTGGTCTTCGAGGCGCTTGCTCTCGGGGTTGTGAGAAAAAGGCTTGTAAATGGAAGCCCAATGCTCAAGGATATTGCTTATTGTTGCCATTCTCTTTTCTCTTTATTAGGGTTGATGGGCGGCGATGCCCATGCTACTATATGACTATTCGGGGTCGGGGGATTTTTCTTTATTCATATCTTCCTCATCCCGCATGAGTTCCTTCAACTTGATATTGAAGTGGCGCTCGGTCTTGTCGGCTACTATCTTCTGCATCACTCGCGCCCACCCTGCTCCGTTGCAGGTGCTTTCGTTCTCAAGGATGCTGACAAACTGGACTCCGCAGTAAAGGGCGGCGAGATAATTGGCGAGATGGAGCGGATTCATGTAGTCGAGTACGATGGTGTCGATGGCGGTGGCGAGGAAGATGGCGAGAATGAGGACGGAGAAGTCCTGCACCATCTTGGTCATCTTCTTGGATTTCAGTTTGCCGTCCATCTGGCATTTAGGATTCTTCTTGATAGCCTCACGATACCGGCTGTAGATACGGCGGTTGAGCCGCCATGCCGTGTAGCAATCCAGTAGAAGGGCGAAGAAGCATACACCGATGTAGTTGAGTGAGGGTTCGATGTAACACCACAGCAGACCTATTGCGGCTGCTATGAATCGGGTAATGTTGGGTAAGATCGTTTGCATTGTTGTGTTTGATTTTTAATGTGTGAAGTAAATGTGAAGTGTTATCCTGTTTTGATTAAGATACGATGCAAAGGTAATGAAAGGAGAAAAAACGGGTGGGACATATTTTTTTTGCATACGGACAGGCAGAGAGGTATGTCCCAATCGTTTTTGGATGATTTCGTAACTTTGCCGACATAACAAACAACATAAACAAGATGAGTCAGATAACACAAGGCACATTGGCACGCATCGACAAATGGTTGGCGCAAGGCATCAGTATCGAGACGATGTTCCCGAACCTGGAGCAGCGCTATCGTATGCAGATATGTGCGGAATATTACAAAAGGTGGGTGCAGAACAAGGATATCGACCCTCGTACCACCTGTCGCAACATTGCCCGACGTGACTATGAGTTGTTCATCAACCAAGCCGCACAGGGCAACAAGGAGGCTGTGGCGATGATTCAGGCTCTGGGCATCACGGTGGACGATGAGGGTAATGTGAAAAATCGCACCATCACGGAGCTCAACAACGACGTGGCGGTGTGCAATCATATCATCCGCTTCTTCACCACCGACGAGAGTCCGCGCCACAAGGCCATGTACCTCAATTCGGCAGAATGGTTGATACGCACGGGCAAACAGCAGAACAACGACCGTGCCGTGGATAAGGGTATGCAGGCCTTGGCCAACATATACGGCAACTTCATCGAGGAGAAGGATGCTACGGACGAGATGCCGGACATGAGTCGCATTGCCATCACGCAGGACGTGAGCATCGTAAAGCGCGACCGCATCAACTACACCGAGGAGGAGAAGCTGCGTCTGGCCCGCAAGTATGGTCTTACGGCAAAGGATATGCGGGATATAGCCGAAGAGGAATCCCTGCAGGCTGTAGGCAAAGACACTGAGCCGGACTACTTCGAGTACATGGAGCAGAAGGACGAGGAGGATGTGATTAGACACGGGTACATGAAAGAAAGCGAATTGACGGATTCCGAAACGACGGATGATGCGGAATGAATGAAAATGAAACAGAAGTATCTGTTTGATGCAAACAATGGGCATCGTTGGATATAAACAATGGGCATCGTTTGAAAAGCGAATGTGCCGACACATTAAAACGAAGGTGTTAGCACTTTTTGCCAAAAGTGTTAGCACATTTTACCAAAAGTGTTAGCACATGGGAAAAACGGAGGTTCGGCTGATTTCGCCAAAAGAGTCGAACCTCGGCAAATATATAGTGCATAAATGCGCTATAAAAACACTATAAAAAGACTATAAAAAATATGTTAAACGAACAACTGCAGAAAAAGGTAAAACAGTCGATAAAACTCCTGCAGAGTGTGCAGAAGCGATACGACAGCGAGATAGAGATAGCCTACTCGGGCGGTAAGGACTCCGACGTGATCCTTCAACTGGCGAAAGAGGCCGGCATCAAGTATCGGGCCATATACAAAAATACGACCATCGACCCGCCAGGCACGTTGGGGCACGTCAGGGAGATGGGAGTGGAGATACTGCGGGCCAAGACCTCCTTTTTTCATCTCGTGGCGCAGAAAGGATTTCCATCTCGCTTTACTCGTTTCTGTTGTGAAAAACTGAAGGAATATAAGGTGCTCAACAAAAGTATTATCGGCGTGCGCAAAGCTGAGAGCAGAAAAAGAAGCGAAAGATACGACGAGCCAACAGAGTGCCGATACTACGGAGCGAAGAAAGAGGAAAATCACGTAGAACAGATTTATCCTATTCTGGAATGGACCGATGAGGACGTGCGCGACTTCATCATAGATAGAAAGTTGAAACTCGCACCCATTTATTACAATTCGGGGGGGGCAAATCGACGTGTCGAAACGTCTCGGCTGCATGTGCTGCCCTCTCGTATCAAGGCGCAAGCGCATTATCGAGTTTCAGAAATATCCCAAGATAGCAAAGGCGTATCTCCGTGCGGGGCAACGATTTAGGGAAACGCATCCTGACAGCAAGGCGTGCCAGCGGTACGACAACGTTTACGAATGGTTCACCAGCAACGTGTTTTACAGCTCCAATGCAGATTGGAACAAGGTAAGCACAGGGCTGTTCGGTAAGCCGGACTTCAAGAAGTTCTTGGAGGACAAGTTCGGTATTGACTTGACATTATAAACAACACAAAACAATAACGATATGGCAAAGATTATTTATTTCGGGACAGAAGGCAACGGGCGGGCAGGACACTACCCTATGGGTATCGACAAATACCTTACCCTCGAAGAATGCAAAATATGGACTGAATGTGACAACGAGACGTGGATCAATAACATCTACAAGAATCCCGGTCGTCACTTGATAAAACATCATGGTGTTGTATATACCAACTATGCCGTGCCGTTCTCCGTAGATGATGAAAGGGGTGGGTCGCATACTGAAGTATTTTGGGAAGGAATACACTCCGAGGAGGAAATGATAGAGCTTATTAAAAGCAACACTTTCTTGAAAAAACAATTCAAAATGTAAGCGACAATAATAACAATAAATATCAAGACATGGAAGGACTGGAAGAAGGACTTCATCGATTGGGTAAAGGAGCCAGGGCGCAAGACGTGCAAGGAGTATGTGGACTATATGGAGGCTTTACAAAAACAGACTCTCTACCAAATAATAGAGGACACTTGTGATAAATACAACAATATGCGTGAGGATAAAATCAAAGACATCACAGAAGCAGTAGAAAAATGCGTGGCTGCTTGTGCTGAAGAAACACGCAAGTTAATCGATGAATGTCAGCCCGCAAAATTCTTCTAAGACTGGAACTTTCATTATAAGCAACAAAAACTCTACACAACATGAATAACAACATAAAAAGAAAGGACTGGGTAGGCGGCTCGGCTGCTGTATTCAAGACGTTGGGCGCAAGCAACCATACGAATGCGGATAGACAGCGGGAGGATTACTATGCCACTGAGCCAAAGGCGACGGAATGGCTGTGCAAGCTGGAGAGGTTTGAGGGCAGGATTCTTGAGCCTTCGTGTGGCGAGGGTCACATGAGTAGAGTATTGGAGGCAGCAGGGTATGAGGTGGTGAGCCGCGATCTTGTGGATAGAGGGTACGGTGAGGTTGCCGACTTTCTCTCTATTGACAATATGGAATGGGACGGCAACATCGTTACCAATCCTCCATACAAATATGCGCAGCAGTTTGTGGAGAAGGCTCTGAGCATCATCCCCGAAGGAAAGAAGGTGGCGATGTTCCTGAAGCTGACTTTCCTCGAAGGCAAGGGTCGACGCGCTCTCTTCCGTTCTACCCCACCCATTCGTGTTTGGGTAAGCTCGTCAAGACTGAAATGCGCTATGAATGGCGACTTCGACAAGTACGGCAGCAGCGCTGCGGCTTACGCCTGGTTTGTGTGGGAGAAAGGATATAAAGGCGAGACAACTATAAAATGGTTTAACTGATAGAAAAAAACAATAGAGCATGATAGAACTGAATAAGATATATAATGAAGACTGCCTGGAAGGGATGAAAGCCATTCAAGATAATTCCATAGACCTTGCAGTTGCAGACCCTCCTTACTGGAAGGTAATTGACGAGCAATGGGATTATCAATGGAGAACTGAGAGCGACTATGTGGAATGGTGCATTAAATGGTTGAAGGAGGTTGCGCGAGTTTTGCGTATAGGTGGAACATTCTACTGCTTTGGTTATTTCAGAATTTTAGTCTTGCTCATTCCTTACCTTGAATCACTTGGACTTGAATTAAGACAGCAAATTGTTATTGATAAGGGTATGCGTGTCGTAAGCGGACGGGCTACACGAAGATACAAGATGTTTCCTAACGTAACGGAAAGCGTACTCTTTATAATCAAAGACAACAAGAAATTTGTAAAGCCATTCCTCAAAGAACGCCAAGAAGCATTAGGACTGACTGCCAAGCAAATCAATGAAGCGTTGGGTGTTAAGTCTAATGGCGGTGGCATGTGGAGTATTTACACCGGCAATAACGTATGTGAGCAATTTCCTACGAAGGAGCTCTGGGACAAACTTTCCCATGTACTCTCCTTTGATTGTCCGTATGAAAAAGTCGCTCAGACATTCAATCCGCAAATAGGGGTTACTGACGTGTGGTCTGATATTAACTTCTATGAAGAAAAACATATCCATCCCACTCAAAAGCCGTTAAAACTAATCCGTAGGCTGATAAAAGCCAGCAGTAACGAAGGCGATATTGTCTTAGACCCGTTTTCGGGAGTGGGAACGACGCAGATAGGCTGCATACAGGCCAAGCGCAACTTCATCGGCTTCGAGCTCAATAAGGAGTATTACAACAAGGCTTGCAAGCGCATCAAACTGGAGCAAACACAACTCACTCTATTTTAATACAAACAACACAAAATCAACACATGAGTAACAACCGACACAAATACTTCAACAAGGTGCCACCGTTCAAACCGGACCCTGAGCACTACACTCGCAAGCAGCGCTCATGGAAGGCGAAGGAGGCCTACGAGACCGAGGATGATGCTTGGGAATATCTCAATCAGAACCCGAAGCTAAGGGCGCAGGGCATGACGGTGTACCGGTGCAGGACGTGCAGCAAATGGCATGTGGGGCATAAGACGCACAGCGAATAAGAAACACAACACAAAATCAGGATAACAACAATGCAGCAAGCACACAACATATACTTAACCAAATTCCAGCAGCAGTCGCTATACATGGGAGCCAAAGACGAGCGAGTGATTGCTGCCCGCCGTGTGGGTAAGACCGACGGACTGGTGGCTCCCTATGTCTGGACGGCAAGCAACTCCATGCCTGGTATGCTTGGCGCATGGGTGGCTGTGAGCCGTCAGCAAGGTTTCGGCAAGACCATACCAAGCACCATGGCCGCCATGGAACGCATGTTCGGCTTTACGCAGGGCATACACTTCGGTTGGGGACGCCCGCCGAAACATGCCCGCGAGAGTATCTTCAAACCTAAGAACTACGACAACTACATCTGGTTTGCCAATGGTTCCGGTTGGGTCCTTATCTCGCTCTCGCAGACCGCCTCTGCAAACTCTTACACGTTCTCGGCCATGGTAGGCGACGAGGCGAGGTTCTTTCCCTATAAGAAGGTAACGGACGAGTTGATGCCGGCGCTTTCAGGACAGACGCATCCCTTGGGCGACATCAACTTCTCCGACCACAACCCGATGTATAAAAGTACACGCTTCCTATCCGATGCCTCGCTCACAGCCAAAGGGTCGTGGTTGGAGAAAGAGGAGGAGAAACTGGACTTGACGGTGGAGACGGGACCATACAAGGGCCATACCTACCGATGGGTGCAGGAGCAGTTGGAAGATTACGCCAACAAGGTGATACGCTACAACGACCTGCTGTATAACGCCAAGAAGACCAGTCACTCGGTGCGTGTGGTACCGAAGGAGTTGCGCACGATGATCCGTGCCGTGGCTCTGAAGATGATGAAGCATGAAGGGCAGTTCCGCATTATGCCCAACCATGGCCAACACGTCACAAAGGGTATGGTGGAGATGGCGGTAAACTATAAGCTCATTTCGCAGGACGATGCCGAACTGATTTACGATTACGAATACCTTATCACGCCGGAAGAGGATTTTGAGATGCAGATGTTCCAGCGCTCAAAGAAATTCTCCGAAAACTATCTGCGTGAACTGCGCCGTGTGGCTTTCTGTGTGCGCCGTGCGTCATCGCTCGACAATGTGGATATTCTGGGTGAAGACTATATCCGTCAGATGAAGCGAGACCTTCCACCCTACACTTTCGCCGTTTCAATTCTGAATGTAAAGATTCAAAAAAGTAATGACGGCTTTTACTCCAACCTCGACATCGATCATGTCCACGGATATATCCCCGACGAGATAGACCCTTTATCGTCTGCAAAATTCACTACGCAAAAGGTATCGGGCATCATCGGTGGAAAGAAAGTCACGAGCGAGAGTTATCAACCCGACTTCAAGGAGTTGGGCGAGCGAAACGACTCGCGCCAGGACTCCGACTGCATCAACTCCCTACCTTTGTATATAGCCTTGGATTACAATGCCAATATCAATACGTTGGTGGTCGGGCAGATGTATGAGCGTGACGGCATGGAATGTCTGAACGTCATCAAGAGTTTCTATGTGAAGAACGAGCGCAAGCTGCGTGATGTGATAGCCGATTTCTCCGACTATTACGCACCGAAGCGAGCCATCAACCGTGACGTGACGTATTTCTATGATGCCACGGCAAAGCAGGGAGCGTCGTATGCTTCGTCGGACGAGCGATTCTACATGACCGTGATTGAAGAGTTGGAGAAGCGAGGGTGGAACGTGACGGCCATAGATATGGGTGCTCCAGAGAAGCACGAGGTGAAGCACAAGATTATCAACGACGGCTTGGCTCACCTCTCCTACCCTGCCATCCGCATCAACCAACCGAACAATCCCGACCTTATCATTGCCATGCAGCTCTGTGAGGTGCAGATTTCGTACAAGGGATTCCACAAAGACAAGAGTCAGGAGAAGAAGCCCGAAAGCGAGGACACGCTGCCCTTGCAGCAACGTACCGACTTCACGGATGCCTTCGATACGCTGTACTTAGGTTGCAAGTTCTTCCGAGTCGGTGGCGGTTGGTTTGTACTGCCGAGTGGCAGATAGGGGGGTGAGTTTTGAGTTTTGCATAAGAAAGGCGAAGGGCAGACGTTATCACAACGGCTGCCCTTCTTTTTGAATAAACAATTCAGGATATTTTGATGTAATATAATTAGATATTACTTATTTCTTTGTTTACCATGACGATATTTGTGCGTCTTAAAAAGAGGACGAGTAAGTCTTGCGGAGACTGAGTAAGAAGACGGAGTATTGAATACCTCTGCTTTAAATCTTACCGTATAGCCCACCTTCTTTATATAGCCGTTGATGTGCTTCACATCCTCCATCGTGAGGGTCGCCATTTTGTATGTCTCCCGTAGACACAAAAGCGCATACCTGCCGATAAGATTAAAGAAACCCATCGAATAGTCGCTATATGGCATCGGCAAAGTATCGTCTGCCACATAGAGGGTCTCAACGTTGTTCGACTCGTGTATCAAAAAAACATAACACATGACCATCTTTCCTTTCTCACAGGGACTTTTCAAAATGGCAATAATATACGTCCCAGGATGTTCGGAATCTAAAAACTTGTAATATATGCCGTTAGCAGCATCATAACGGTCGCGGTCTCCAGGGGCAGCACTCCCCATACTAAACTCTATATTCTTGTTCCTCTCAGCACCACTGCCATTTGCGGACAACTGGCTTATGCGCTGTTCCAGCTCTTTAATGCTCTTAGCGTGCTCGTCGAGCGTGTCTATCACAGACCCCATATTGTCCATCAATGCCTGCAATAGTTTTTCTTTTAATTGTTTACACATATCTTTTCTTTTATTTATTGTTTTCTTCCTTTACCGCACTGGTCGCAGGCTTCTCATAAATATCGAATTTGCGTTTGGTTGGACACCAACAGATTCCGGTGGAGTGCAGCGCATTGTCTATTATGATTTCAGTCGCAAGGTCGGCTGGAATGATAGACAGAGGGACACCACCTTGACAGAGGTGGTCGAGATAGATACATGGTCCAAAGTATATGCCGTCATTAAAACCAATAAAGGTCATGCTGTACTCAAAACCTCCAATATCTTTGTTTTTCTTCACCATGGAATACAGGTGGACGGTTCTGTTCTCTACATCGTAGCAGTTGAAAATGGCTGCATAAGAAGCCAGTCCGCAGCCAGGCTTTGCGTAGGTAAGCTCTACGTACTGACCATTATTGAATGGCGGAAGGAGTTCAAAACCTTTACAACTGGAGAAAAGACGACCCGTGAATTTTTCGATTTTACGGTAAAACTCTCGGGTGTCTTCTTCGTTGAGTCTGCAGTAACTATTGACGGAAATCTTACACTTTTCGCCATCCGAGGTCTTGGGGCATTCCTTTATACTCTGGATGTCTGAATAACTGTCCTCAAAAACTTCCACCAGCGGGATAAAAGTGTTATAATCATCATTGTTTACCTTATCGACAATAAAGAATGGGCCGTCGTATTCGTAAGGACGTCTCACTACCGTGCCCTTGCGCCACGTCAGCACGTCCCATTTCGCTTTACTTGGATTAGGATGTATCACACAGTCGGAACCTAAAAGGTCTGAGATTTCGATGTTTCCTACTTTGAGTTTCAGACAGCCCTCCTTATTGAACGTAAGGTAGGCGGTCTTGGGGTCGGCTTCTTTATCGGCGATGGCACAGAAAATCTCGTCATCCGTCACGTCTATCAACGTCATCCAACCGCACAGGTCGCACCACACTTGCATTCCTGCCCTGCCGTATTGAAACAGAACCTCCTTCACGTTTTCTAAATTTCTCTGGCTCATAATATATACATTTAACAAATTGATTAAACATTCTGTTCTCTTTACTGGTCGCTGTCCGAACATGAAAAACAGTCCACGAGTTTTAGTTCTATTTCATCACTCATCGGCAGAAAAGCTGACCTTTGCCTCTGCCATTCTGTTCTTGCAGATCACACCAAGGCCTTCAATGACACCCAGGAATGAGCTACATTCCTGACAGAGCTTAAAACCTACAACAGGACGGTCTTGTTCATAGCCGCAAGACGATTCTTTTTTCATGTAGAGTTTTTTGTCCTCCACAAAGTAGTGAAATTCTTTTGCAATCCTCTTCAGCTTCACATTTTCCAATTCCGTTTCATTACAACGGTCGCGCATCTGCTGCATCTCTTTCTGCGTCTGCCTCGACGGGGCTTCCACTTGTGGCGCATCCTTACTGCTCAACTGGCGCACTACGTCATTGTAGTCGGCCGTGAGTTGATGCACGCGCTGCTCAAGTTCTCCGTTCTTTCTTTCCAGTTCGTCGCAATGGTCGCGCATCTTCATCATCTCGCCAAGCGTCTGCTTTGACGGGTCGCCATTGCGCTTCTCCAGTCCGTGCTGTTGGCGCACGGCTTCGTTGTAGTCATCCGTGAGCTGACGCACGCGCTGCGTCATCTCAATGTTCTCTGCCTTCAGGTCGGCTACGATATAGGAAAGAGCCAACATGCGTTTGTTTTCTTCTGTTGTCATTGTTTCTTGGGTTTTATGTTTGTTTTTAATATGTCTTACTCATATTCATATACTATATGCGGTGTGGTGTTGCCCAGTCCGTCGCGAGGGTCGGTAATACCCCCCCCGACCATTGAGGTTACGGCAGGGGCTATCTGCTTGCGCGGTCGACTCTTTACGAGGCCATTACCGCTTCGTACCCATCCGATGCAATACTTGTCAGTCATCGGTCTGTGGTAAGGTCAGATATATTCGTTCGTTAGCCTTGCACGACTCCCCTTGCATTCTACCTGCCTCTAACCCAGTTTTCTTTAGAGCTTCGTCACGCTCATGCTCCAGTTTTATACAATATTCAGTCAGGCGATTGTATTCTTTCTGCAAGGCGTTGAAATCCTCGCGCAGTTGCTCGGGAGTGTGAGCTTCTAAATCTAATGGCACAAGACGCTGCTTTCTCTTGTCCCATATTTTCCCGATTCTATCCACGGCATTGTTGAGAAGTTTTTCTTCCGTAGGCGTGGCGTATCTCAGTTCGATGCTTACTTCTTCTGCGCATGTACCGAGAAGATCAAGATGGACGTTAGGAGTAAGTTCGTCGCTATTTTTGCACAAGCAGGCGTATGTTCTTATCTTGGGATAAGAATCTATAAATTCCACTTCGTTGAAAATCACAACGAAGGTCAGAATGTTGCCATCTTTATTCTTAATATCCATTGCCACGATGTCGCCGGGCTGGAAGTTGAGCACATTCCAACTTCGGTAAAGATGCGATAGAAACAGCATACACTCTCCTCTTTCAAAGTTCGCTAAACGCCCATTGCAACGAAAAAGAATGTCGTATGCTTCATCCTCGTCTGGATTAGGTAGGCCCATCTCAATGCCCGAAGCATTTGTTTTTTTCACATTCAGATAGCCGAACAAAGGTGAGTAAAGCGTGTCACCTTCAGTCAAACCGTAGAGGAAGGCTGCCATTTTTTCGATCTCGAAAAATTTAGCTTTTATCTCAGAGATGCTTCTTGTTGCTCTTTGTTTCATTATGTTTCTATTTTAAATTATTACTCATATTCTATCTTGTGATGTTATTCATATTACCCTTTTTCTACTAATTCCCATGTCTTTTCATCGTGAGAGGAATAGACGGTATAGGTAAGTTCACAACAGTTCTTGGCTGTCCTCACTTCATGCAACATTTCTCTCGTATAGAAGCAACGCTCCATAAGGTACGCCAATGCCTTAAACTGGTCTTGAGTAAGAAAGACCTCCTGGTCGCCACAAGTGATGCCTACGTTGTCAGTAATGGTAGAATAGAAGATCTTTACGTCCTCTTCCTTTCCTGTGTCCTCGTTCTTTACGATTATCTTTTCTGTATTAAAACTCATTAATTATTTCTCCTTTTATTTATAATTCAACAAACACGCAAATTCCACCACTTGCAGCGATCAGTGCGTTTACAAGCTTACTCCCATCCTCGCCATTCGAGCCGATGGCTAACGGGATGCACGGAAATGTAGATGTGGGTCATGTTACTCTTGAAGATACTCGCCGTATAGTTTCCACTCCTTATCATGGATGTTGCCGACAACCTCAAAGCTCTTCATCTTCTCTTGCAAGAGATCATCTGGGATGCCGTCTTCAAGACCACCTACGTCAGAGTAGGGATTTTTTACCGTAACGATACCAAAGCAAGCTTTCTTCTCACAATAATACACTACGGCATAGTAGTCGTCGCAAGTATTGTATTCGATTCTGCTATACGGATATTCGTTCGATCGCAATACGTCGCCTTCATAAATCTCCTTGCCGTTCTTGTCGGTGAAGCCAGTGAACTGGCATACAGTAGAGGGGTCAACAGCAAACGTAAAAACAGGCCGTCCATCACTGACTGGATTATTTTTTACGAGAGTTTGGTCACCCACATGGGACAAATCGCCGTAATTCCACTTCCCGTCCTCTATACTCTTACCCTTAAACTTAATTGTTCTCATTCTATAAATCCTTTTATATTTAATTAGAAACCAAAGATACAACCTCCGACATATTTCTGAGCCATATAAACGGTCACAGGGATGCAACCATCATAGGCTTCTTTCGGGATAATTCTCAATTTCATGTCTTATTCAAATTTATATACTATATGCGGTGTGGTATTGCCCAGTCCGTCGCGAGGGTCGGCAATACCTCTCCCGACCATTGTCGTCACAGCATTGGCTATCAGCTTGCGCGGTCGGTACTTTACGAGGCCCTTGCCGTCCTTGCCGGAACGTACCCATCCGATGTAATACTTGTCAATCATATTCTATCAATACAATGGTGTGCTGTCCGTGCTCGTCGTAGAGTCCTGCCCATCCGTCGTAGCGTGCGGACAGTGCGGTGGAGTACCCCGGACGTGGGCAGAGATAGGATGTGCGTTGCACGAAAGGGATTTGTTTAATCATACGTTATCAATACCATGTTGTCTTTGCCAACTGAGGTGAGAGTGTTGGTTGTACCCCCCGTTTATCTCCATTCGCTGACAGAAGCGTCCGTTGGAGGGATGCTTGCGGTCGGACGGATTGTCGGGGTCACGGCCTCGGAAGGCTGCTATGCGAAAGTGTAGCATAGGAGGTTGTCTTTTGTTACTGTTGTTATCGAATTGCTCCACGGCCATGGGCTGGAGCGGTGATACTTGTCGCCGTATTTACACCCTCCGCGGTCGCCATGCTCACGACGAAAGGCTTTGGCTTCCTCGGTGCGGTAGTGGACGAGGACGGAACGGTTAATCATACGTTATCAATATCTTTGGTTTATCCACGTTGCCAATCTTTTCAATCATATTCTACTATTAAACAGCAATGCGGTATGGCGAGCGCAAACAAGAAATCTCGCACACCGGCTTTGAAATAGTGGGAGGTGATTGCAGGTGCAATCGTACCCCCCCATTTTGAATAGCATGAAGCGGTTTATTTTTCATCCTTCTTCCTCTCCATATTCTCTTTGAACTCCTCATAAAATCCATAATGAATTTTATCCATCCATCCAGAATCTTTCTTAAACTCCTCGTACATCCTCGTAACACTTAGCCTTCTTATGTGTTTTTCACACTCCGTTACGCTTTTGCTCCAGTATTCGCCCCAATACTTCATTTCCATGTGAAGCAAAGTTTTGAGGAACATTGCCGCCTCGTGTGTCGGTGGCAAGTCGAACTGCACGAACAAGGCATTATCCTTGTCGTTTGCTTTAAGGAACTTAATCACGGCATCGTCCTTGAGGAAATAGCGGTCGGACACTTCCTCTTCGAGCACATCCTCCAGTCGGGTAAGCAGCTCGAATGGTTCGGAAAACTGATAGTCGAAGGCCACATCCTTGCGCATGGAAAGGCAGAACACTCGGTCGCGGTTCTGCGGCACACCGTAGTTCTTGGCGTTAAGGCGAGCCCAACGTGAGACGTAGCCGAGCGAGGATAGCTTGTCGAGCCACTTCTGAAAGTCGGGCATGAACTTCTGACTAACCAATGCCGCCACGTTCTCCTGCAAGAGATATTTGGGGCGCAGCACCTCCACGGCATCTGCCACACGCCAAAGCAGTGCGCTTCGGGTGTCGCTGCCCTCCTGCAGTCCCATCTGCTTGCCAGCCTGACTGATGTCCTGGCATGGCGAGGAATAGGTGAAGAGGTCCACTTCGCGACCATGGAGCGAGCTTTTTACCTCGTGCCAGTCTATTTTGGTGATGTCTCCCAAGGCGCAGTCGGCAAACTGAGGGAAGACAAGGTTGTGCATCTGACAGGCGTATTTGTCGATGTCGCTCCATCCTATACATGTCCATCGGAAGTCGGGATGATACTCGCGGAGCACATCGGCTGCCATAAGCTGCGAGTCGTAGCCGGAGAACGTGGTAAGGAATATCTTCTCCTCGTTCTTGTTGGCTGCGGTGGGCGGCAGGGCGGGTAATGTGTCTTCGAGGTCGTCGAAGAGCGAGAGTTGCTTTTGCTTACGAGGTTTGGGCGTAGGATAGAAAAGTTGCTCGTAGATGTGGGCCAACACGTCCACCACGATGCTGTTTCCGGCTTGCTTGTACTGTTGTGAGGCAGATATGGCCATGTCTTCGGGTTTGCCCTTGCCCTTCCAGTCGGGCAGTCGTTCGGCTGCCTGGGCATTGCTGCTCTGCATGGTGCCGATTACGTTGTCGCGAACGCCCATCAGACGGAAACACTCCTTGGGTGTGAGCTTGCGGATGGCATAACTCTTGATGGTGCGGTCGGTGAAATTGAGTTTTGTAATCATATTGTTGCTGTTATTATTCGTATTCTATTAAAATTCCTGGAGCATGATTATCTGCCTTGACGCATCTATTTATTCCTTCTAACGGAGGTCTTTTATAGTCAGGCGAAACATTCCAATAAATGCTCGATATTGCATGAGCGTGATAGTCTATTGTGATGTTATTCATATTCTTCAATCAAAAATACATTTTGCTGCCACGAGTTGATTGTTACGGTCGGGCAAACGTCTGTACCTAATCGACCTCCATCGTTATTGCCACGAGGATATTGGTAGAAAGTCAAGATTAATCATATTCTTCAATCAAAAGAACGCTTCAGATTGCAAGTCGCCAATATAACAATAACGCTGCACTTCGTATTCGCTGATAAACATTCGCCAATTCTGTTCGTCATGATTGAAATGTTCATGTACGAAGCATGTACCACCGAGTCGCCAACAGAGAAGCGATCCTATGCAATGCGGTTGTTCTCTGGCTGGATGCCATAACTGAACGATATTACGATATTCGGCTCTTTTATCCGTTTCTACATCGTCAGACAAGGAATCCTTAAAGCTCACGCCTTTTTTGTCGGAATCGACAAAAACGCAATTATCCGTAGTCTGACTTTCCAACAAGTCGGTAGCATCCCTTGACATGAGTATCACGTCGGGCAGTCTGTATTCTCTTTTCATAAATCTTATTAGTTAAATGTTCTATAAGCCTATTCAGCTACTCTTTTTACTGTATTCAAATTATACAAGGACAAATCTAAAACGTGTTTGAACTCATACGATACGACATTTTCATAATGCGTTACTTCACCATCGGTCATTATTACGTTGATATAATCTTTATTTACAGACGAAACAACCTGCTTGACATCCGAGGCTCTGTGCAAATCGCATCCACCACCTTTGGTAAACACACACAAGAAATACCCATCACAATTCTGATAGTCTATTTCTCTATCATTTTTTATCTCTGTCTTTAGCTTTCGCTCTGTCCACCAAATGTAAGCCATAAACAAAATTGTTACGACAAACGTAAACAACATTGATGCGAGCCAGAGCCGCCAATCATTCGTTATAATCATAATTTATTTCTCATTTTATTTATAATTCAACAAACACGCAGATTCCGCCACTTGCAGCGGTCAGTGCGTTTACGAGTTTACCCCCACCGACTGTGCGGCTGCGCCTTAGAGCTGAAGACGGATAACTGAGGTCGGCTGCTCCTGGGCATGGGCAGTCGGTGTAGCCAAGTTCGGTGGCTTGACGTATGCGAAGAAACGTTGCGCCGTCTCGGTCCACCAACTGAAGGAACGGTCGGTCGGTGGTGGAGTAGATTCGGTAGAGCGATCCGTCGGGATAGCGGCCATACAGCTTGCCGTCCTTGCGGATAGTACCGCGCTTGTAGTGAGGAACAATCATATTCAATCATATTCAATCATATTCAATCATTATACAGTGTGGGCATTTGTGGTCGGTGGCTCGAAGAGCGGGCGAGAAGTTTTCCCCCATCCTCGCCATTCAAGCCGATGGCTAATGGGATGCACCGAAATCTTAATGTCAGTCATATCAAACGAACCATTCGGGTTCCAAATTAGAAATATAGCAATAACGCTTTATGTTGTTAGTGCTGATGAATAAATGCCAATTTTCATCGTCATGGCTGTAATGGTTGTGTACGAAAAATTTTCCGTCTTGACACCAACAGAGAAGTTGACCTATGCAATGAGGCTTTTCTGTGGCAGGGGACCACAACGAAACGATGTTGCGATACTCGGCTGTAATGTCCATCGTTACACCTTCCGAAGGTTCGTCCTTGAAACTTACACTTTGTCCGTCAGATTCAACGCAGATGCAAACATCCTGGGTTGAGTTTGACATAAAAGTGGATGCTTTATCCGACATTAACAGCACGTCGGGCAGTCGTTTTTCTCTTTTCATAATTATTTGAGTTTTATAATGTTAATCATTCGTCCGCTTCCACCACTTTCAACCCATGTCTTGCTGCTTCCGTTTCTGTCCTTCCTTGCAAACTATCTTGCCTCTGCCCTTCAGTCGGAGACAGAAATATTCACAATTCCAACATGCGCAGCTATCCACTCTTACTGTTTCGGGATTATCTTTGCAGAACGGGTCCCCAATCTCCACCATATCGTGAGGACATTCGGTGTTCTTGACGAAAGTGAATCCTTTTTCCTCAAGCAAGTCGATAAGTTTGCTGCACTCTTGCTTTAAGTTCACGTTCTCGCTTCGCATTTTGACAAGCGCTTTTCTGAGGTTGTCGGTCTCACGCCCTTGCGCCATGTTAGCGTTGCAGACGTTGGAGTAAGCTTTATGCAATTTCTCGAAATTAGCCGTCTTCATGTCCAGTTCCACTAACACATCCTTATGCTTTTCTTCCAGATTGTGGAGTTTTTTTACTACCCTGTTATTGTCTCTGGCAAGACGATGAATTTTGAGTTCCATCGCCACATTTTCGACTTCCAATTCTCCCAAACGTCTTGCATAGGCAACACGATTTCTAAATTTCTGATGTTTCATTGTCTCTATTGTTTTATCCCACGTAAAACTTTTCTTTTTCCTGCAAGGCCCTCCTCAAGTTGTCTGTTAAAATTTATCCAGTCCTGCAACTGCTCATCATATTCAATATCACCAAGTGTATATATCAAACCGTAGGTATCGCATACTGGATGAGATAACGGTAAGGGTGCTTTTGGCTCACTATAACATATAATGGTAGTTCCATCGTTGTATTGTGCAGTTTTTTGCTCTCCGTATTTCAGCAAGAAGATCAAGCCCTTCTGCATCTCGTATTTCAGTTCAGACATAGAGAACCTTCGTCCTAAATATCCGTTCACAACATAACCTCCTGCATAATACTGGTAGGAAGCTCCATCGAGTTGATGGCGATAGAGGGTAAGTTTAGCTCGTGATAAGAGAGATTTAAGTACTCTGCGAGTTGCGAATTTTCCCATAACTTTATCATTTATTTTTAAGGTTCAACTTCTCCTGCCATTCTGGGTCGTGGATGCAGCCGACCAACTCACAGTCCTCAAGTTTCTGTTGCGTGATTTCGTCAGAGATGCCGTCAGAAATGCCACGCACAGCGGATTTCGGGTTTTTGACACAGGTGAGCAGAAACATCGCCTCTTCATCACTCCACTCTATAATGCCGAAGTAATTATCACGCGCATCATCCTCCATGCAACTGAAGGGGTATTCGTCCGAGCGAAGAATATCGCCCTCATAAATCTCCCTACCGCTCTTGTCGAGGAAGCCGGTGAACTGGCAGACGGTATCAGGGGCAACTTTGTAGGGGATGTTTCTATTCAACATACATTCCTTTTGTCTATCCTCGATAATGTAGGTGTTACCATTCTCCTTGTAGAAGAATCCACAAATCCATTCTTGATTATCAAGGCGTTTAGCCTTAAACTTAATTGTTCTCACTATTCCCTATATTTTCGTTAATACTCATATCGTTTTATCTCTTTCTTCGCTTCGCCTTGCGTCGTTCTTGCAGATTGTGCCGCACAAGTGGCGTAATGGTAAACGATGGCGACCCATCTGACATGATAAAACGGACAATCCTCTTTATATTGCCTTCAAGAAAATCGTCTATAGTATCCACTACAGCGCTGAGAATCTCGATTTGCGATTTCTTCTCACCAGTCTGCTGCTCATACAAATAACGGATATATTCCGAATTAATGGTCACAATGTATTGTCTTCCTTTATGTATCTTCATTGTCCTCTATATTTTTGTGAATACAGTTATTTGAATTTTATCGGTATCGAGCCATTTGTCGGGACACATACCTTTCTTAGGCTTACCGATGCTGATACTGTCAATCTCCTTTTCTACCTTTGGACTATCGTCATAGTAGCCGTTCTTGAAGAGAACGTGAGTGAATGGTACGAACTTCATTGTACCATTATTCAGTTTCTCCTTGATGGTATCGATGTCTATAAGCATCTCAAAAGTCTTACCGATATGAAGCTTATCGTACTTATCGAAATCTTTGCATTCCTCATCCTTGATAAGGAGAAGGCGACTCATCCAAAAGTCTTTAATTATCCGATACTCCTCGGTCTTTTCGCCAGTCACAATCATGTCGAACCATTGCTTGCTGACTGTGAGGGTAAGAACCTTTTCTGTTTTCATACGCTACTCTTCTTTATCTTTTGGCTTTTCAATCAAGAATCCGATGCTGGCATGAATGTTACCAAGCTTATACCACTTTTGGCTGATAGTCATTACGTAACTGCTGAAGGCTTTATCTTCAATTTCCAATTCAAATTCCTCATCGGTATCAGGCTCGCCGTGTCTTACGTAACCTTTACCAGGAGTATAGATTAGACGATGATAACCACCATTCTGACAGAGATACAGACCGCTGTTCTCATAATCCGAACTCCAAAATTCCGGCTTATTTATATAGCAGAGCATCACATCACCATCGTAGATAGGGATATGTGATTTCTTGCCTTCGTTCTCACCTACATACTCCCTGGCATCAACATAATCTACCTGTCGGGCGGTAGTCATCAATACATAGCCATTTTTTATCATTTCGGCTATCTCGACAAACGAAGCCTGACATTGCAGATCAAACTCCTTCTGGATACATTCATCACCTTTTTCAAATATGGCAAGGATTCTTGAATTTCCATACGCACCAGAGGCAGAGGAATCTTTAACAAGACTATTCAGCATCTGTAATTTGCGAGCTTCCTGCGCCATACTTATCATAGTGTGAAAATAGTCGTCTGATTTATCGTTGATACACCAATACTGACCGGAAGCCACCTTGCGCAAATAGCCGTACATGTCCATCGCCTCACGCTCCGAAATGTCATGCTGCATACATACAAACTTGTATTGGTCTGGATAAAAATGTTCTACCAAATTGCAGAATGCCTGCATATTTTTAATGGTGCTTACATATTCTTCTGTTTTCATACGCTATTCATTTATTTTTAACTTCTCAAAATAGAACACTACAGGGGCATCAAATGCAGGAATAAGTAAACCGTATGCAATACTCATGTTTACTTGAAATTTAGCTGCACCTCTCAGCAACCCTTCTGCCTGTTGCTTGATGGCATTTCTGAACTGTTCGACGCTCATATCACGTTTACGAAAATTACAGGCACGGCAAGAAGGCATATAGTTGCTGATTTTATCTTCTCCGTGGGAAACTATGAATTTCCCATCCTTAGCACTCCAGCGAGAGTAATAACCTCTATTTTTGGGAACAATATGATCGACCTGCATGTCCTCGTACTTTATCGATTTTCCACAATAAGCACAATGACCATCATACATTTTGTAAACGCGAAGCCGTTCTTCTTTCTTCACACGCTATTCCTCCAACTTTAAAGAAGTACCGCTTATCTTGCTTTCTTTAATAAAGTAATAAAGTCTTCTTTTAAATTGTTTCCGCAATCTTTTTGCAACTCTGCTATCTTTTTGTAGCCGAACCCGGCTTCTCTACAGAGTTCTGCAGCTATCTGGTAGTCCTGGACAAAACTAATAACGTTCTGAATGACTGACCACTGGCCTCGCTCAAAGTCGGTAATGCTGTCATTTTTAGGAATACCTAACGCCTTATTGCACAACCCGCATACTCTGACCATTTCTTTTTCAAGCTGTTCAAAAGAGTACTGCCTCCAGTGATATGTAAGATAGCTTGCACTACCCAATGCTTCTTTAACTTTTTTATCCATAACTAATCCTCCTCTTTCATATAAGGACAAGCAACTACCTTTCGATAGTACTTACACTTATCCTTGTAATCACAAAAATCGCAAAAACAATACGCCATACTATTCAACTTTTACGCCAAATGGAACTCCGTCAGCAAAAACAAATCTACCGAAAATCTCTGCGAAAGATATAACAGTTGGCGAATCATACGAAACACCAGTGGTAGCCACCTTTGTGATACTATCTCTTATATTATTAAGCCTATCATACGTATATCCAAACGGTTGATGTTTTTGCATTTCCTGCCAGCACTCTTCTGCATTTGCAAATGGGCGATACTTTGGTTCTTGCTCTGGCTTGATGCGATACTCATGACCTTTCATATACCACAAATCTTTTACCTCAGTCCAATCATCCGAAAAACCAGAACCTTTTATAAAATCTGGTTTTAGCCTACACTTAATTACCTTTCCTTCAGCAAAAGCCTGCAGGATAGGATAAAATTCTTTTGCTTGATTTCTATCCATAATTAATCATTTTTATATTCTTCCTATCCATTCTCCCATAAGGGATGATTAGTTACTAAAACTCATCAAACTCTTTCCGAAATCTCTGTTCTGTTTCTGATACAAGTTGCGAGAATTTAGCGTTGAACTCTTTGTCGCATTTGAGCAAAACATCAAGACACTCTCCAAGTGTTATCTTACCAGCAGTTTCTGGCATTGTTAGCCTTTCCGCTTTTGGAATTAAACTTTTAGCTAAAAGATTAGCACGTTCTAATTGTTCTTTATTCATTGTTATTCTTTTTATGCCCGAGAGCGATTAGTTACTCAATACCGTATGCCTCTGGCAACTTCTTGATAATATCACCGCCATAAGCATCTTGCGTTAATTTGACGAACTCACGAACGGATGTCTTACCATCAAGGGATAACCCTTTGTTTGACATAAAAGCTTCTCTGCCCATACGACAGGAGCCGGTAAGCACGTGGTGATAGACGAACAAATCCATGTTGTCATACTTAACATCGTACTCAGGAAACTGCTTCTTGAAAGCTTCGATTCGTTCCTCTTCGGTGCTGTCGTCGTACAGCTTTTCCTGAAGAGACATGAAAGCATCTTTTAGAGTGAAGCCATGAGCAAACTGATTGTTCTCTTTGACAATATAGCAAGGTTCAAATTGTAGGTCATTTTTAACGATGAAGCCTTTCGCTATATTATTACGGATTGACTTAAATATAGTAGGAATATCGTCTACCATATAGATTTCTTTACCATTAATTTCTTTTATGCCATCACCATAGCCTTTGCCAGAGCCTGTGCAATATAAGGATCCAGAGCCACAATCATTGCCATCGTCATAGGTGCCATAGGTGCTATAGTTAGAGCCATGACCTAAGCCAGAGTCAGAACCATAACCCATGCCATCACCAGAGCCATCGCCATCTCCATCGCCATTTCCAGAGCAACCACCCCCAGAGCCTTTGCCATAGAAATCGCAAGAGCCATAGCCATCGCCAGAGCCATAGCCATCGCCATAGCCAACATCAACAGCTAAGAACTTCTTAATTTTCTCCTCTAACATTTCCATACTTCAACATCCTCAATAGATTTGATTGCCTTGTCTGTACAAGGGATAATCTCAATAGCATCTAAGATAGTGATGCTATCTACAGTTACCGTAAACTTGCAAGATGATGGATCCGTTGTTCCGTCCTTGGCAAGCTGAGACAAGGAAGCCGCTCCAGCCCAAAACCAAATGCGACGAGCATCCTTCAAAGTTACCTCTCTACCTTTGTGTTCTACAAGTTCTCCAAACTCCACTCCGCTTCTGTCGCCGCGGATAATTACTTTCTTTCCGATATTTGTTTCCATTATTTGAAATATTTTTTGATTAATTTATTTTTTGTTGTTTTGACTGAAGACGTAAACAGGGAGGGCGTTGGGATGAGGAAGATACCATCCAGGCTTGTTAATTTCGCAACGAGTGAAAATTTCTGTACCTTCTCCTGTTGTATAGACCAATAAATAACCGTAATCAGCAGGCACCTGCCAACACTGCAATGTTATCGTCCAATATAGCTGAACCTCCCAAGGCTTCTCGTTAGGGGAAGACACGGGACTCCGACAGACGTAGGGGATAATACTTCGGAAAGGAATCACGTCACTTGCCAACTTGCGCGTCCAGAAAACTGAATTTTCGCACGCCGCATCATCCAAATGGAAGCCTAAAGGGTCGCAGTAATAAACACGGCGGTGGTGAGCCAGAGATATACTGTTATCAGAAGACAGGTCTAATTTTTGAGTGATTAAATCTCTTTTATCTGCTATCCACACGTCACAGCCGAGTCCTGATGGTACTCCGTCTGCAGCGGTGTCCACGTCCACTTGAAGTCTCCTCCATGCTGAGTTCAGTTGTTCTTTATCATCAATGCCTCCTATTTTCATTGCGCTGTCAATGAAGTCGGAAGGTAGGTCGAAAGTTTCCATCTCGTTAAAAAATACAGATTTCATATCACTCTGAAATAGTTGTTTTTTCCTTTTCCCATACTTTCATCAAATCATCGTAGTAGTCCTTGGACTTTAAGATAAGAGAGAAATCTTTAGGAGCTACAATGGTGATTTGATTCTCGATAAACGACACAGTATAATACCTTACTATTACCTCTGTTACCGACTTGCTGATATACTTGGTCAAATATTCACCCAGACAGAGAAGTCTGATTCCACCCGCTATGAACTTTATGTCTTCATCACAGATGTCAATAAATATTTTTGTATCGTCACCCTCCACCATGTTGCATACGTATATGACATATTCCAGGTCCGATATACCCTTAATAGAGAGGTAAGCTGGGGCATGGTATGCGTAGCGAAAACGTTGCATGGCTCTGATGCGGTCGTAGACAGACGGAACGGAAGGATCATGCCCGTCGCCGGGCGTAAAGACATATACTAAAGTGCTCAAGAGTGTAGGGCGATGCGATAGACGCGTATTACGCCAACAGAAGTCGTCCATCCACTCTACGTTCTTGGTAAATATCACCACAGGAATGCGATAAAGACACTCCAAAAATTTCCATGTAAGAAAGGTCTCATATCGGGTTATATGACCAAGGGGGTCGCGCTTGCTGTAAAGAAACGTGCAGCCTTGGGCTTTCAGCTTGTCCATACCGATAGCGACAATATCTTTGTGCAGAACACAACGGACTGCTGGACCAAAGAAGGAAGCGTTGAAAACGGGGGACACCAAATCTGCTTTAAGTACAGGCTCGTAGCCTGGGGCATGATTCACAGGAGGCTCGTGCGTGTCGCAGTACTTGCAACCATTCTTGCAGCCATCATAAAGACTGATATGCCACCTGCAGTATAACCGCTGCTTGCCGATTGAACGACAGATAATCGTTCCACCAACAGTTTCTTTGTTCATATCTGCATTCATCACTTCTTAATATTAGTCTTCACTTTCTTTATTCTCGGAGTCGCCATCCGCTGCCTGATCCTTGTTCAGTTCCTCATACTCCTTCTCTTTCTGCTCCAACAACTCCTCGAGCGATAATGTGGTATTGACGAGTGGGGCAGTGATATAGTTGTATGGCAGACAGAAGCTGTAACCTTCGTTGTCGGTAGTGCGGAAAGGATAATGGTCCTCACGGTCGTCATGCCAGGCGAAGATGGCAGCACGCCACTCAGAGTTTCGGAAGTCGCGGACCAGCACCTGCTCGAAAGGATCAAACGTATATGTCTGCATAGCATTCATAAAACCTCTAAGTTCTATCAGATAACGCTCGTGAATGCAACGCTCTAAATCCTTCTTCTTCTCGTCAAGTGTCTTTTTCTCATATTCATGAGAAGACTCGCCATCGGGATTCTTATCACTCTTGTTCAGGAAACGAGACAGACGGGAAACAGCAAACTTGATAATACCCATCCCGAAGATGATGACAAACAACACATTGAATATTGCCACGCAGCATGAACGGTATATCGGCAAGTCCACGTCGGGGGAAAGCTTCACTACGAACATTTCGAGTAAAACTACGGCGGTCAAAATCGCTGCAAATACTATCAGAGCTGTTACTAAACTGGCACTGATGGTTTTAAATATTTTCTTCATTTGATGTTTATTGATGTTTTTATTATTCTTTTTATATTAGTTGACATTTTCTCTTTTTCAGTCTTCCTCTGGGAAGAGTGACGGATTAGCCAGCTTCCGCTTCGCCTCCATCGCAGCCATCTCCTTGATGCGTTCCGACCGCAGGCGAAACTCCTCGGCCTTGAGTGCTTTCTTCAGTTCGGCGCGATCGACTCGGTTGTTGGCCTGTACGACACGGATGAAACGCTCCCTGCCCAACTTCTTGTAAGATGGAATAAACTCGCTGTCTATCAGGTCGGCTGGCTCCTTGGGCGGTATATAAGTCCAGTTTCGGCTGCCCTCCTTGTTGACAACATAAAAGGTATGTTGCTTGCCATCGTCGCCTTTCACGACGATACCGCCCGTATGTCGGGCGATGCTGAAGCAGGAGGTCATCCAACTCTCCTTGGTCATTAATATACTTTTCATGCCGAAAACTCCTCACATTTTTCTATCCGTTGATACTGCACATACGTCTTATGGCGCAGGCAATAGATGCCTCCAACGCAAGCCCGGCTAAAACTGCAGGTCAGACAAACAAGGCAAGACAATGAAGTCTGCGATAAGTTGTAGTGTTTTTTGTTTATCATATTATAATATTTCGGATATATTATTATTTATTTCGTTGCAAATTTAAGAAATAAAGTCGTAATCACAAAATATCTCGGGTATTTTGTTATTCTTTTCGATAATATTTAAGATATTTTTAACAATAGTCCGTTGATAATTGTTTTGTAAGTGGTTTTAGTACGGGGCGTAATAGCCATCAGCAGCACGCCCTAAAGGGCGTGTAGGGAAGAACAACTTTATCACTACCCTTCTCGGTAGAAGTCGTCATTATCGCTAAACCGCGACTTGCTTGTGTCCTTCTTCTCGTCATCACCGGGCTCGGGCTTGCCGAACAGTGTGAGCAGACAGGCGATGACGAAGGTACACAACATATAGATAAAAAACAAGTACACGATGAAATTCAACATACGCGTCCTAATCTTCGTCGCTGCCGTGGCTGCTCACGAGCGACGACTTGACATCATCATACATAGCCATTTCCAACTTCTCTCCGTCGTAATGACCAACAGCCAAGAGCTGTCCGTTCTCCTCGGTGGCAGTGTCGGCAGTGGTAGCAGACGCACGGATGATGAGAATGTCGAACTCACGTATCAGATTAGGCAGTTGCTCTAAGGGTATCTGCTCCATGAAGCTGCGGGCATGTTGTCGGATGCGCAATACATCAGCATCCGTCAGGGGCGCTCCCCTCTCCTCCTGGGCTTTACGGACTGCTGCAACCTCTATCTCGATGCGCTTCTGCTCGTAAGCCTCGCTGATTAACTTAAAGTTCTGCCAGTCGCAAACTTTTTTCAGGAAGTCTTTAAATTTGGCCGCACCCAGCCCCAACTCCACCAAGGCCAACGATTCCTCGATGAGAAGCATACGATTCTTGACTTGCCAGAAAATGAAATTGAATCGACTAAATTCGTCGATAATGGCAAAGGAGGCAGCCACGTTGCGAAGCTCACGCTGCCGTGCTTTCTTGCTTATGCTTTTGCCATTACTTTTTTTTCTGAATGGATTTTTCATATCTAATATTTTTAAAACGTTTTAAATAAAAACCCTTCTATTCTCACGAACCGAAGGGCGACATTATGAAATTCTTAAAAACAACGATGCACAGACAAGCTGCGCTGTTTGCTCTCCATCCCTTTCTCACGAGAGAGCTGGAGAAAATGTAACATTATAATTTTTTAAACACCTAATACGGACCATTTCGCTAAATGGTACTAAAAACATGATATAAAAATTATATAAAAATGAATATAATAAGATAATTTCATTGATAAGGAGAGAAAATTAGTGGGTGATAAACCTCGTGCCGTCTATCTCAAGCACCAGGATGTCGTTCACTACCCTCACCTCGCCACTATCGACAAACTGCACCTTGCGCTGATGACGATTTACGTCAACAGACAGGCATACGCAGTTGCCTTCATCGACATGGCCTGTCTTGGTGAGAAACTTGATGTAAAACGGAACACGCTCCACCTTTCTCGCAGTCTGCGGATGTACGTAACCTGTCACTACGCGCCCGCTTCGTGGGTCTATCCATCGCCACTTCTCGGTGTAGCGACGAATTTCCGTATATGATTGTCGAGGTATCTTATTCATATTCCTTCATTATAGATTTCCAAAATTGTGATGGTCGTGCGAGCTGTCCTCTCCATCCTTATTCTTATAGGGAGGGAAGTCTGCCCGCAGAAAAGCCGCCAGTTCTGCCTCGTTCACCTCCCTTTTGTCCTTGTGCACGCGCTGTCGGTGTCGCAACACGTCGGGGAAGAGAATGTTCCTGATAGGATTGCCCCAGTCGAGGTCGTTGATGCTAAGACTGTAGTCAGGATAAAACATGAGTGTATAGCCCGACAACCTTCCGCTGGGTCGTTCCGTCATGTGCCCCTGCAGGATCAGCGCACGGGCATTGTTGTACAATACCATGTGCGCCGCTACCGACGACACATCGCCGCTATAGGTGTAGAGTATCTTGTCCTTATAGTCCTTCAGATACTTATCCATCATGTCGTCTATGTTGCGCCCCGTCGAAAGAATGAGATGGGAAATCCAGTCTCGCTCAAAGCACTGCGCCAGGAATGCCAGCATCTCGTTGGAGACCACCGGCATCGCCAGTACAAGGACGTGCCGGCTGATCATCTCATAACTGATGGCACGATAGAACTTCTCTGCCGTCACATCGCCGTGGGTATAGAAAGAAAGCATCCTGCGTGGAGCCTCCTTCATTGCCTTCGGCAACATCTTGTTCACACAGCAGGGAGGGATAAATAACAATGTGTCGTCCATTTCTTCTTTTTCTAAAAGGGGTTAATCATCAAGCAGTATCGGCATCAACAGCGTCAACGTTGTCGGTGCTGGAGTGTTGGCTGTAAGTACTCCAGCACGGCTGGGGTCGGCGAGCTGAATGCGGATGGTATCGTCAGGAATGGCCGTTACGGTATCAAGCAGGTTATGGTAGTTGAAACCTATCGTGAATCCGTCGTCGCATCTGCTGTCCGTTATCAGCACCTGGTCTTCAGCTTTCTTGCTGAAGTCAATATCACTTGCGCAGATATTCAGGAACATTCCATCCTTCTTCAATGCCACGATATGGGAGCTTGCACTACTGAAGAGCGCCACACGTTTGACGACAGAGATAAGTTCCTTCTTGTCAACGACCACGTAGTAAGGGTTATTGGTCGGGATGACAGACTTATAGTTGGGGAATTTGCCCTCCACGGCCTTGCACATGTACTCTATATCGTTGCCGGAGAAGAGGATAGCCTTTCCGTCGGTCTGGATGTCTATCTGTTCGCTGTCATCAAAGACAGACAATGTGCGGAAGAATGAGGAGTGGACCAATATCTGTGTAGGTTCTCCACTGCGATAGAAATTGCTACCGCCAGTCTCGGGGTTGTTGCTGTGGGTCACCTTGAAAAGAATGCGTCCGTCGGTAGCGACAAAGACCACTTCGCTGCGGTCCTCTGCTATATCGATGCACAGGGTACTCAAGATAGGACGGAGGTCGTCGTTGAAAACAAACTTGCCTGCCTTTGAAATGACTGACTTAAAGACAGACGAAGGCAGAGAGATGTGGGTCTTCTCCTGATTGAGCTCTCTCGCTTCTGGGAAGTCGTCGCCGGCAAAGAAGGGCAGAGAGATTTTGCCCGACTTCACATTGTCGCCGTTATGAGTGCAATACTCAATATTCATCATGTGGCTTTCGTCTTCCGACAAGTCCATGGTGAGCACACATTCGGGAGGCAGAGTGCTTAACAAGTTTGTGATGCTGACGATAGGCAATACGACGGGCTTAGAGAAGCTGCCCTCCACGATGTCGAGAGGCGCGGGGATGGTGAGCTGTGTATCGTCAGAGCCTGTGACGAAGAAGAATTTACCGTCCTTCTTGCTCTGTTGCAGAAGGACATCGGCAAGAAGGGCGACGGAAGGCTTGCTCTCAATGCCCTTTGCTGCCTTCTGCAGGGCTTGGCGAAGCAGAAGTACGGATGGAGACTGTAATTTCATATACTGAATGTTTTATGTTTTTACTAACGAAAGAGTGAGGAGTCCGCTCTGCAATTATGAAAGGGAAAGCATCCTTCGTAGAAACAGAGTCGGACTACCTCGTCAAACAACTAAAGATTAGAAAATGAATATTCTCTTTTAGAATGGCAGGTCGTCGGGATTCATATCCGCATCTGGTACAAACGGATCGGAAGAGCCGTCTGCTGGTGGAACGTAAGTATTGGCGCCGTTGACTGCCGAATAAGCCTGTGTAGGATAAGGCTGGCTGTTACCTGTCGGCTGTGGCTGGTATAATTGTGCGATACGCTTGTTCATCCTGGCACGGATCGCCTTAAAGAGATGAGTGTTCTCATCGTTGAAGTCTTCATTCACGATGTTGGGATCTTTCTCTTTGTTGGCCTCTTTCACCTGCTCTACCAACTTAGGAAAGTTTTTAGCGATAGCCTTGATGTAGTCTACTGAGAAAGACAGCTGCATCTCGTGTGTAGGAACACTCACGTTACTGTCGCCTCGCTCCTGAGCAGACTGGCGCACCTTGTTCTTGTACTGTTCGTTGAAAGGCCAAATGTTCACTCTCAACTTTGCCATTTGTCTGTTCGCGTCATTCTTCGACACTTCCACTCTAATCTCGTTGAGGTCACAAGGAATACAAACATAAGGTCTTTGCGGATTTTTCGCATCGATACCTACAAGCACCTGTGTGCCATTCAACGATAACAAATCAATATTACCATTATAACTTGCCATAATTTATTGTTTTTATGTTGTTAAAAAATTAATGTCCTTTTCAACCCTGTCAGAATGGTAGACCATTGTCTTCCATCTTGGGAACCTGTTCCGCCAGGTTACTGCCATTGTTAGTGTTCTGATTGCCCGTCCTTCTGCCCTGTCGACGGGAAACAAAAGTTTTCCATCGTTCTTCCTCCTCGGTGGTGAGTGTAACGATGTTGCCATCGTCATCACGGTAAGGCAGGGGATCAGGACCTTCGACGTACTCTTTTGCCATCCTCTTCAGGTCATCATAATTGTCTGGTATATGGTCTTTACCTGAACGGAAGAAGAAATATACGTGCTTGCTGGTTTCCACCTTACGGATGTATTTCGGCTCTACGGTATCGTCGTTCTCCCACTCCTTGCCGACAAAGTATTCCTTCGTTACCCAAGCTCGGAGTTTAAAGCACCCATGCCGTTTGTTGTCCTCACTCACCAAAAGGTGTTCGGGGTTCACAATGATATTCATGTTCTTGCAGTACTTGCGTATCTTCTTCTTAAAGGTGGCACGGCTATACTCCTTGCTCTTACCTTCGGAAGCATCCGCCCAGTCGCGCATGAACTCATTAAACATCTCATCGGTACAGATAGGCGCAGCATACACCTCCTGCCGGGCAAAGAACCATTCAAAGTACTTCACGGAGTTCTCGGTCAGCTCTCTTACCATCAGTCGGCGCTGTACGTTCTTCTGCGGTGCGATGACAAACTCATGATATTTCATGATAAACTGCACGGACAAGGCGCAGATATATATCGCCTGGTTGCGGTCGTATTCATTCAACTGGTCGGGGTCGATAACAAGATTTTTCATGACCTCCTGTGGCGATCTGGCCAACTGATGCTGCATGTGGTTCGCACGACAGAAGCGGTCGGATAAAGACACCAAAGGGAAACGTCCGATTGTCGACGAGTCATCATCACTCAACTGCGAATTGCTGGTAATCACGTTGACAGGTGAGTCCTCCAACTTGAGCGTCACAGGGTCGCCAAACTTTCGTTCTATCTTCGCTCCTGCCGTAACCTTGTTATAGAAGTATTTCATAGGGAATGAAGCAGGCTTATCTTCCCAGTGTATCAACCTATACTTACCTGGATATTTTTCGAGGTCGGAAAGGCTGAACTGGGCATTATTGATAGAAGTAAAATCCTTCATGTCGACACGCAGGACATTGATCGCCGAAGCAACAAACGTGTTGACCAACAGCGATTTTCCTGAACCGCCACTCGCCTCTTTCTCGTCTTCCACCTGATCTTCCAAGAGGTAAGGACAAACACTCTGCATGTCCTTCCAGGAGCGATAGCAGATACGGCCAATGCAGGAAATCATGTTGGCGAAATGGGAATTGATGGTAGCCACAGCGGTGGCATCCAATTCTTTCTTGTTGCGTATGGCATCCTGCTCCAGTCGCCATAATGTATTGGAACAACCACGTATGACTCGCAATACAGGCCACAGCTCTTTCTCCTGCTTTCCGTGCCAGTCAACTTGCCACCTGAAGGTCTGCGCCCATTCGCTTAACTCAACGCGCATCTGCGTAATCTCCTCGTTGCTGAAAACAGGAGATCCGTCCTCATTGCGCATGGCCGCCTTTTGGTCAATAGCACCTTTGCGGTCGAGATATTCCTGACTCTCACTGATGGTGAACGGCGCATGAAACACCCTCATCGTGAAGTCGTAAGGCTTCTTTGCCAAAGCGGGGATGAAGAAGTTGATATGGTCGTAACTGACAGGTGTGATAGCCTCCGGCGTGATTTTCAATGCCACATTGCGGAAGAAGAAATATTCCATCCGCTCATTGAAGGACTCGTTGAAGTCAATGACCATCGACTGCAAACCTCCAGCCGATTTCTCTGAGAAGTTTTTGTCGATAAGGTTGGCTGCATCCGACATCATGCGCTGCTCCTCATCGTTATATCGCCAACTTTGCTCGATAAACTCAAGGAGTTTGGTCTTCACAGCCTGGATAATGCTATTCGAGTCGATATACTCTACGAAGCATCGGTCAAGGTGTATAAATTGTCCCACGAGGTCGGTGCTCTCAGGGTCTATCATTCGATAATAGCCCAACGAGGTCATAAACAGCCACACCTTTGTAGGACTTACCTTACAGGTCGGTGGCTTGAGCCTACCGCTTCTTGGGTCATGGGGATATTCTATCTCGAAAGGGTCGGTATTGTTGGCACCGCGCAATTTAGAATAAAGAGGCAAACGAATGTCATGATCGAAACGGAAATTATCTGCATCGGTCATGCGAAACGTCAACATATAATCACGTACACTACGAGGGGAGCATCCATAGAGCCACTGCCATCGCTGGTTATACCTCACCCTGAAGGCATCAGGCAGCATCGCATAGCAAAGATCACTGTATTTGGTGGCGATAGCACCGCAGTCGCGCTGACTGCTGATGTCGTTGGGATAGAGCATGATGATCTTTTCGGCGAAACGCTTCATTTTCTGGTACTGCACAGCATTGAAATCCAGTTTCTCCTGTCGCCACTGACCGCGGTCGATATACCAGAAGTTTCTTCTTCCTACGGAGAAGGCTACATGATACCAGCATTTCTGCTGAAAATGAGTGTCGCCATCTTTATCCTTGCGAAGGGACCGCATGGCATAATAGATGCTGATTGCATCCTCGGGAGTCCGGCAGAAAATGATGTTCTGCGCCTTGATGGCTGCTGCCGGAATTTCTTCGTCTTCCTGGTGGAAAGTACCTTTTGGCGTACCGTCCTTCAATTCATTCTCCACCCATATTTTTTTGTTTTCGGTGTAGACTTCATCGGGCTGCCACTTACTGATGGCAGCATGGACGCCCGTCGTGTTGGAGTCACGATGGTCCATGGCGTAAGTGAACACCTTGTCGCCCATCAGCCACCGGCTTACTTTTTTGACGGAGTGCTCTTCGGTAGTGGAAAAGACAATGGGGGACTGCTGCATGGCAGGACGGAAAAGGCAACCGCAAGAGCCCTGCGGCGCAATCACATCAGTAGCAAAACAGACAAAGAGGGGATTCCATGGCGTGCCATAAATAACCTCGCTTACCTGCTTGCCATCTCTTACGGCATTAGGTAATGTCACTTGGTCAACCGCATAGATACGAAAATCGTCATTCAACATCTTTGTGTTGAAATCCCGACCGAAACCGAAAGAAGGCAAGCCTTTTACCATTGTCACCTCGCAGCCCAAAGCAGCCAGTTCCTGTGGATTAAAATCAACCTTTGGGATAAAAGAAAAGGTGTCAATATTCTGCACGGCAATGGTGCGATAGTCCATCTTGGAGAAGAGCATAGGATATTTCGCCCTCACGTTCTCAGCATCGCCGTACACTCTTACCACAAGATCGTGGCAAAGACGGAGCAGACTGGCTCCGTGCATAGGCAGATTGCGCATGGCAGCATATAGTTCCAGGGCTCCATATCCATGTTTGCCGGTCTTGGTACACATCCACCTCACGGCACCATGCTCTGCCTGTCTGTCATCATCCACCCCTACACCATTATAGAGACCACCTCGCTCGTCCTTATAAATAATAAGGTGCGGTGTCTGTTTCGCTTTGCTTCCGGCATCGTCATTAGCTGCCTCCTTCTGGCAGAAGGGACAGAAACAAGCTGTCTGTCCCTCGATACACTGGTTCTCGGCAGGCTTCACGAGAAAAGTCATGTCGAGATTGGCAAGCTGGTTGATGATAGGATGAAATAACATATCTCGTTGTTAGTATATATTAGTTAAAAGAAAGAAAAACCGACCGAAGCGGACAGGCAAAACTTTAAGAGACAACCATCGTCTTGGCTCATACACGAAGGCAAATGAATCAAAGATACTTTCTATCTTCAAGAATCCACTGTACTCCGCATATTTCCGAGGTCGTAGTGTACTTTCGTACTCTACTCCAGAGCTTTCGACAATGGTATATGAGTGAAGCCGCGGACATTTCTGTTACCGCTATCCGCTTCCATGGCTGAGGTCGGTCTTTCGTTTCTTTTCATATTTTTTCTTCTTAAAAGGAAAGGCAACAGCGATGCGCCAAACTTCAGAGTTGAACAACACTTTTTGATGCAGGTTTTCATGACTATTCTCTCAGGCTTACCTACCTCGTTTTGTGCTGCCGTATGATTATCAGAGAGGTATTGCTACACTCTCCATCGCTGCGCCTTCCCCGTGAGTGGGACTCGCTCTAAGAACAAATCCCTATATATATGGAACACGATATGGCAAAAACGTGTTTAGGGCTTTTATAGATTCAAGAACGTTTCGAGCCGATAGTGCCGGACGGTGCAGTTGCATATCGCCTGGCACTTATATACAAGCATACGAGTGAACTCTGTAAGCGAGATAAACTGCTCGTCAAGTCCTATTATCTGCACTTCCGTTCTCCAGTAGCACTTTCTGTTCTTCCATCGGCAGGAATGACTCTCCATGATGCGCAAGTCTTTCACTCTGCCCGCCATCAGGGGATAGAAGTATTGGCATACATCTTTCAGGAGCTCAAACGGCGCATAGAACAACAAGGTGGGTATTTCGTCATCCAATCCTCTCTTCGTCTCTGTGTAGGCGAGACGATGCAGGAAGTTGTGTTTGGAATGGCGTCCAGCCTTGGATATGTTCTTGCGGTTGGGAACGTATGGCATCCACAGATAATCCTTGCGTATGATTTTTGCCACGGCTACATTTCTGTTTGAGTATGACAAAAATTGAACTTGTTTCGTACCATTCCCATCATCTTCCATGTGGAAAGAATGCTGCGCTTACAATCATATATGGGAGAATGGGTAGCCCCGTTGTTCAGTCCATAGAGAACCATGTCGGTCTCTCTTTCGTCCGTAAGCGCATAAGCTTTATCTGTTGTAAACTCTTCTTCGTCCGAGATGAAACAACGAGCCATCTCCAAATAGTAAGTACGATGGTCACGAAAATTGGTGTGCTTAATGCCGAAGCGAAGCCCCATCTTGTGACAGATGTTGCGCAGTATCGCCACGTCAAAGTCGGTGCCCTGCGCCCAGAGATAAATCTCGTCTTCGTGAAGTTTCGTGCGGGTGTCCTCCATCCAGTCCATGAGATCCTTTACAACCACGTCGATGGGCTGGCAGGGGCAATCCTCGCTGTCGTTGTCAAGAAGGGCTGCCTTTGCTTCGTCATTCTGACGAGCCCACCAGTCTGCCGTACTCTGGTCGAAGGTAAAGCCGTTCAGAAACTCGCTTCTCAAGTCTACATGTTCGGTAAACTCAGGGAAACTCAATCTACCGTCATTCTCGCCGAAGAATGGACTTCTGTCACCATTCCGATTCCATGCCACTGCCGCAATACTCATTACTGCAGCAGTGGGGGCAAGCGAACACGTTTCTAAATCTACTGTAATATCAATCATTTGCAATTAAAACTCTATATATTATAATAAAGGTACAAGAAATCTTCTTACTTACTCATATACTCCCTCAGTAAAGAGGTGATGCCCTCCTGCTCCCAAGGTTTCCAATCATCGGAACTGAAGCGCTTGATGGTAACACCCATGCACATGCCTTTGTCTTGCATAAATCGGAAGAAACGAGTGCAAAGTCCTTTCTCTTTTTTCAGACAGGCATAGAACACACCAGGCTCGTCGCTACAAGCCATGTCATAGAGAGATTTTCCTTCTCCGTCATCGTCTGTATCAGGCGCAGCCTCGTGGCTCTTCAGTACTTCAGCTATTTCGGGGATAGCCAAGAACTGGCGTTTACACTCCTTTGTTCCCATAATCTCCCAAAGAGAAAAGCCCTTCTGAAAGAACCGCAGATAGAAGGTTGGACTGGTAAATCCTTTCCCAAGTAAGAAGCTCGATAAATGCTTCTTTTCATCGGGCGTCATGTCTTTTACATCCAACGCAGTACTTGGGATAGAGATTTTTTCTATATTTTCCTTTGTCATTTGAAATCTTTTGATTAAATTTGTTGCAAATTTAAGAATTAAAACCGAAACTATAATATATCTCGGGTATTTTCTTTCTTTAATTTGCAAGATTTAACTTATCCGAGGTATTTTGAGATAAATAACGGCGAATAGCCGAGGTGTAATATTATAATTTTAACGATTATGAAGTACGAGTACAATTATTCCTTCCTTGAGAGATGGATGTCAGCCAACGAAAAGGTAGATGGCAAGCAGATATTACAGGCTATTGGGTCTACCAGTAACCAGAGTTTAAGACTGTATCTGGACAGAAAATGTCCGATGCCTGTCATCAGCATTCTTCGCTTTTGCAACACGTTCCATGTACCTATCTCAGCTTTCATTGTCGACAAAGAAAAATATCTTGGATATGCCGACGATCCTAAAGGTATAGAGACAGAAAGTGAGGTCATTCCACTCGACAGCGACGCTTTTGAGCCTGTTGAAGGCTATATCAAGAACGGCGAGAAGCGGACACACGGCAGTCGTTCTCTTCGTAACCCGATAGACGTAGAACAGCAAACATCTATCGTTCCCGGCATCATCTTCAAGAAGAATATCAGTTGTGAGCCATCGGGTTGCGCGTCAGTCACAGACCATAGAGCGGATGCTGAAGTGGTAGAATCGAAGACTCCTGACGAAAACACTCCCATCACTGATGTTACAGAAGCAAACTACAACAGAAACTTGGTTGACCGTCTTTTGGGAATCATCAATGAGCAACAGAAACTGATGAATGACCAACAAAAAGAGATTGCTGCACTCACCAAGCAGCTACTTGAGGTAAGAGCAAACGGAAATGCTATGGTACGAAATACGATGATGGGCATAGCCGCAGACGACATCCATCATGAGTGAGTAACATTTCACCCACGGATATGAACAAAGAAGCAGCCATCTATCCTCACGGACGGATGGCTGCATTGTAACTTAAAAAATCCGTAAACTTAAAAATAAAGAAATAACCGTCCCCTACGCTTAGGGGAAAATAATCTATTAACCTATGAATAATCTTGTTCGTTAATGAAAGCCATACGACGACGGAAAAACTCTTTCTCGCCCGTAAGAATACAATCGGGCGACGTACTCTCGTATGGAATATCTGTGTACCAGAATCCGTGATGCAAAAAGAGAGGCGGCGTAGTGTCGCCAAAGCTGAACGGAACGGGTACCTCGTTTCCTTCCTTGTCCTTTGCCGTAACAGGCTTAAAGGCAAAGATGTCAATTAGCTTTGTCTCGCTTACAACGGGGAGCGCCTGCATCTCCTTCTCCAAGTCGCTGCCTTTGATGGGAGTAAAGTATGGCGTGCTCTGATAGCCTTCTGGTCTTGGTACTCTTACGTTTTCCCAGCCTTCCTTACTGACAGTATTTTTAAACTCGACAAAGAGAATGCCACCAGCGTAGCCATCGCACGTTTCGTAGTAAGCATCAGCATGAACACTTTCAGCCCACGCACGAGCCTTTTCCTGGGCTTCCTTACATTCGTCGATAAACTCCTGCAGCTTCTTGCCTACCTCGCTGTCGGCTGCAAACTTGTAATAATAATGGGGTCTTTTTTTGCTACTCATAACTTCTATATTTTATTATTTAACGAAAAAATTTATCACCTTCTTCTCCAGTTCTGCGCATTCGGCAATAAATCACCGGCTCACCGCTTTCGTCGTTTTTCATACTGAAACCACGAAGTGCCAACTCCTGAAGATAAAGGACAAGAGGGTCGCCATAAGGGCATACCACTGCCTTGAAGTAGGTCCTCAACTTCGAGTCGTTAAACACATCGCAGTCCTCCGTCCAAGCGCTCAGGGGCTTATAGGTCCGACAGAACGCCTCTATCTTGGATTCAATCACGAAATCATCAAGCGTAACCACCGCCTGATCGTTATTGTCAATAAAATCGTCTTTCTTCTTTCTGCCCATAACTATATTATATATAAGGAAAACTATTTCTTTGTCTGCTTTCGATATTTGGCTACCAATACGCAAACGACAATCATAACAAATGCCAGAACGAAGGCCCTCATCTGGATCTTGAACCTTCCCCACCATGAAGTAGTACTGTCCATAGCGGTATTTTTTTCTTTATCCAGATAGTTGCTGTCGTTTTTCTCCCAGTGGGTGCCAACATTCATCTTATTGCTCAACACCAGGCTGTCTATTGTGAGCTGCATCCGCGAGATGATTTCTTCCTGATGCTTCAGCCGTGCCTCGTAGGTGGCATTGCGCTCATAGTCGCCCTTACGGTGTATGGTTCGGTCGGTGGTGGTGGTTTTGTTGCCCTGGGCATCCGTGCTCTCGGTCACTCGCTCAGTGATGGTCTCCTCGTTACTTCCCTTGTCGGTCATGGAGCCAGTAGTGAGCTGTTCGGTGGTGGCAGCACTGACAGTACTGTCCATAGAAGTTTCCGACTTCACCACGCTGTCCTTAACGATGGCTACGACACTGTCGCGCCGTTGCTCACTACTCCACTTCTCCACCTTACGGGAGGAAGCGCAGCTCGCAAACATGATTACAGCCAGAAGCCATAACATTGCTGATTTGATTTTTTCCATAATTCGTCTTGTTGATTTACGCCTACAAAGTTAGAAAAAGCCGCTGACATCAACAGGACATACGAAAAAACCGCCTACCCTATGGAATGGGTAAGCGGTGTGATAATCATTTATCCGATAAAGAATAATTCCAATTAACTATCTTGCCAAATACTTTGACGGAGCATTTTTTTACGTGCTTAATAACATCGTCGGTTAGACAACTCTCTACCCTTTCGCATTGCTCCCGGCTTGCCTTTAAAAGTATAGTCTTTCCATCGTAGGACATAAACCCAACCTTTCGCAGTTCGTCACCAGCCTCTCCATCAAGCATAGACAAGAGCTGCTGCCACTCTCTCTCCCCTGGCTGCTCATCAGCAAAGAGCAACGTCTGTTCCTTGGGCGCTGTCGCCTTCATCATCTCCTCGAAAGTATCGTAAACATTAAACTCGATAAAAGCAGGATTACCTACCTTGCGCTTACCATTGTAGACAGGTTCATACGACACGCAAACGTCGAGTTGACCCATCTGCTTCAGTCGGTTTATATCGGCAATGCTATTGTCGAGTACATTCTTCTTGAATTGCGAAAACTTAGGATAGGTCTCTTTCACAATTTCCGTACCACTAAATTCAAGCATACCTAAATACTTCTTGATTTTACTGACCGTAAGCCGGATTTTGCGCTCTTTCCAGTTATTGCCGCTTGCATCGCGCAGAATGTAATATATCATTGGCATACGCGCCACCTCACCAATCAAAGCAATGTTATCAGGATGTGACACATATCCCTCGGTCATATTGAAGGCATAGTCCAATACATAAAGGTGTTTGTCGGGATCTATCACTTGCGGGTTAAGCCCAAAAACAACTCCCGTGTTCTTAATAGACGTTTCGCCACTCAGAAAAACATTATACATGTGCATACCCCATGTACCATCCTCATTCTTCTTCGGACCTTCCACCTTTACGTCCAACACTTCTTTCATCGCTTGCTTCACGGCAAAGAAATTGTTTTCTGGTACACCTAACTCAGCATAGGAGATGTATATCTGGGTGACACCCGAATTTTTCACTGCCTCGGAGAACAGGGATTTGGGTACCTTGCGCGACTTAGCCAAATCTGAACCAAAGAACTCTTTTATGAAGGGCTGCAACTGCTCACTCACCTTCACCAGCACCGCCTGCTGCAACAGCGACAGGTTCTTGCTCAACCTGGTGAAGGCAAAAGGCGTATTTATCCACTTTTGCGGTAATCGTTTCTCGTTTTCCATATCGTTTCCTTTCCTTTGAGGTAAAAAGTTACTAAATCTTTTTACCTATTTACTATTTCGTTTTACCTATTTACTAACTATTTTTCTTTACCTTGTACTTAAATCACTGAAAATCAGTAATTTCTCATAAACCCCTATAATATAGATAAGAAGAAACATATTTTTTCTTTATATATATTTTAATAGTAAGGTAAAAAGATCTAGTATATAGGTAAAAAGATTTAGTAAGATTTTACCTTATCGTCACCTTTCGAGTAAAGCAATTTAGTACTTCACATTTAAGGTAAAAAGATTTAGTAAGATTTTACCTTATCGTCACCTTATGGGTAAAGCGATTTTTCTTTCTTATGTTTGAGGTAAAAAGATTTAGTAAGATTTTACCTTATCCTTGAGAATATCTGTCGATAAACTCTATCACTCCCTGAGCAGCCAGTTCCTGAAGCGTCTTTCCAGTACATTCCTTCAGACGTGCTAAACGGAAATAATAATCCATGGGGATTGTTACCTTTACACTTTTCTCAGTCTTTAAAGGTTGCATGGATAATGGCTGTTGCGCTTCGCCTGCCGGCTGCTGACTGCCAGTGGAAGAGGTGGTGCCGGCGCCACTCCCAGTACCTGTTGAAGGCATAGAAGATGCCGACTGCTGCGAGGTCTGTCTTTGCTCGTATATTGTTTCTATTTTATCCATTGCTTCTGATTCATTCAAACCGAATCTTCTTACATTTGGTCTTGCCATAATATTCTATTGATTAAAAGTCCTCAATTATTTGTATGAAATATAACATGAGCTGCCTACTGAGGCATACTCTCTAAGATTTCTTTCGTAAATCGCTCATAGTCCTGCCCTACCCTGCAGTAAGGTGCATAAGTAAAAATGTCGGTACCCATCGCCTGTGCTTCCACCATCTTGGTATCTCTGCGGGTATATGAATCGAACACGTAGTCATCGAACTTCTTGCTCAGATATTCTTTGAATTGACGTGTCGCCTTGGTCTGGTCATTACTCATCACCTCCAACAGTCCACGAATATCCAGGTCCTCATTCAGGTCTTCCCTGGTCTCTATCACGGCATTGGTGATTTCTGCAATACCCTTTGTGGCCAACACTTCCAACTGGACGGGGATAACGACACTCGATGCCGCCGCCAGCGCATTATAGGTAAGCAGCGACATGGCTGGAGGGCAGTCTATCAATACGTAGTCGAAGGCATCCAGGATGCTGCTTACGCCCTCGTCTGCGAGTTCTGCGCCCTGCATCTCCTGTAAGGGCTTCAGCAGAATTTTGCGCAAGGCCTTGCGAGGCACCGCCATCTGGTTAAGGAAGGGCTCGATGCTGACCATCTTCTGTGAGGCCGGAGCGAGGTAGATACCTTCCTGCATCTTATATACGGGCAGGGAGGTCTGGTTGATAAGAGCATCGTAGGTGGTAGGCTTATTGTCGCTGTTCACCTGGTCCCAACCGAAAAGAAAAGACAGACTGACCTGTGGGTCGAGGTCTACGAGTAAGATACGTGGCTTTCGCTCCTTTCCGTCTGCACCCTTTCCGAAGTACCCTTTACCGAAGCGACGCAGCCCTGTTGCTAAACTCTGTACCGTTGTGGTCTTGCCTACTCCACCTTTATGATTCACGAAGGCGAGTATTTCTTTCAATCTTGTTTCTGCCATAATCTTTTATTTTAAATGAATAATCTATTCGATAATGCTATAATGTGTAACTAAATACACCGAAGTACATAAGTACATTAGTACTAAAGTACGAACCTACGTATCTACGTACCTACATACGTACCTATGATTTTTCATACGTGCAAAGATACAACTAAAAAATATAACTACCAACTATTTTCCGTTTTATATTTTAAATATTAAGTATTTTTATAGGTTTGTATCTATGAACGAATGAAAATATGAACGTAGATACGTATCAGCATACGAACCCACGTACCTACGTGCGAATAAACGTATGAACCTACGTACCTACGTGCATACGAAAGTGCATAAGTACGTAGGTGCAAAGATACGAAAGTACGAATGCGTGGAAGTTTGGACGTATCGAAGTGGAAAGGAGTGGACGTTGAAAGGTGCAATCGTATAAAGTACTAAAGTACTAAAGTGCAATAATATTAAAGTATAATGGTGTATTTGCATAAAAGTACAAAAGTACAATAGTTTTAAAGTGTAATTGTGCAAACGTATAAAAGTACTAAAGTACTAAAATACAATAACACAAAAGTACAATGGTGCAAAAGTATAAAAGCGCAATGGTCATCGCCATTAGGGGTAACAGCCATCAGTAGCACGCCCTGTAAGGGCAGAAGCTCTTAGCCCAGGGTAACACCCTGGGTATAATGGCAAACAGCAATGCGCCCTGTAAGGGCAAAAGCTTTATACATTGCCAGGAGATTTTAAGCTTTTGCCCTTACAGGGCGACAGGTTACCGCATAAAATAACCCAGGGCGTGCTGGGGGAACTCTTTTGAATTTATATGTTAATATCATTACCTTCCTGTTGCCATTCATCTTTGATGGAAAGTGAGAGGGAGGCGCGGTGATTGTAAAATGAACCTGTAATAGTCGTTATCTTGTTGCGCTCCAGGCGGACGTTAGGTACCGTGATAGTTGCATAGGGCGTGGGGGTGTTCTTGCGGTTCATCGTGAAGGTGATGTCGGCTGAATAGCCGTCTTTCGGGCAAAGCACGAAGTAGGCAATGGTGGTGCCTACGGTACCGGCAAGAGAGGAAACATCAGAGCTGCGCTGATTTTTCACATGGTCCATAACGTCCAAGGTCTGCCAGTTGATAGTGCGGTATTCGTTGAATGTGGCATCGATGGTGCTGCAATCGTCCGGGAACGCATCGGTGCTGTTGATCACCATCTTCGCCACCAATCGTTCCAGGGAGATGACGGCCACCTCGTTCTGACCCACGGCAACCGTTATGTCCTTCACTGCGCCGAAGCTGTCTGAGGTTTTGTCGCTCGTCCAGACGACGGGCTCCGTGGTGGATGATACAGGCGTCAGCAGGTTGTCAGTAAGTGCAAAGGGTGTGCTGGTTGCGTCGAGGAGGGTAGGGGCGGTGCTGCGAGTTGCTATCACCTTGAGGGTATGCTCGCCATAGTCGAGCGTCAGGTCAGGCTCGGCGAAGTCGGCTGCCGTGTTCGTCTGATGGAGCACTTGGAGCAACTTGCCTGTCGCCTTGTCGTAGTCCAGGATATACAGGTCTGTGAGCTCTTTGCCGTTGGCAACAAGGGAGGCTCGCGTAGTTGCATCGAACATTGGAGCTACGGCTGCCTTAGCAAAGGATGAGGGCTGTGAGGCACTAACGAAACGCAACTTGACGTGAGCCTTACCAGCAGGCTGTTCCTGTTGCTGCTCGTCCTAAAGGTGAAAACTCTCGCATGATGTCATCGTGGGCATCAGCAGAGCTGCAGCCATGGCCATGGTGCAACAAACAAATAGTTTCTTTTTCATTTTCTTTTAGTTTTTAGTTAATAAAAGAATTTAGTAGACGAAACGGATTTTACCCTACAAGCGACCTTACCAGATTTTCGCCTTTCTCCGTCAACTTATACACATCCTCGCCGAACATTCTCTGATACCACGTCTCAAGATACCCTGCTTCTACGAGTTCCTCCAGTTCCGGACTCTTTGGCTTTTCGTCTACACGTCGATAAGCCGCAAATCCTTTCTTCTGAATGTGCTTCAATGTTTCAATCTGACTCTTTGAAAATTTCTCTGTTTCTGCCATAATTCTCTAAATATTAAAAATATTGATTATTTTCCGTTCACAATCTCGTTATACTCCTCTTCGGATATTACTCCCTTTTCCTTCTGCTCATAGAAAAAACGTCTCGCAAACAATCCCATCGTGTGCCTCAGACTCTCACATGCCAGTCGAAGATTCTCGCCTTCGAGTGCATCCTGGGTAAAGTTCTCCCCGTCCTTCTGGCAACAAACGTCTGCCGTCACAGTCTTACCGTCGGTTTCAACCGAAATAACAATATCAAATAGTTTCTTTTTCATTTTCTTTTTGTATTAATGTTTATTGTTTGAAAGCTCCTGCCAACAATGGCAAGAAGAAAACAGCAGCACCGATCATGGAGAAGAGAACAACACCCGTTGATACGATAGCCAAGGCCGCGAACATATAGGTCAACGCCTTTTTTATGCCACAAGAAGACATCTCCTGCTGTGCAGATACCGATTCTTCATTTTCTCGCAGTGTCGGCTCACCTACCTGGGGATAATTACGCTTGCGCTTCGGCTTCGGCTGGGGTATAGGTTCCGGCTGAGGTGCAGGTTCCGGCTCTGCATCCAGCTCCTGGCTCTGATGAATCGCAGGCTCTATAACGCAAGGCTCTGCTTCTACGCAAGGCTCTGCTTCGATGATAGGCTTTTCCTCCACCTTACCATCTACGCAAACAATCACATCGCCGTGCAAACTGACCTCTATCTTGCAGCCCGGCACAAGGCCCTTTTGGTTGAAGGTCTTCTCGCTTCCGCAGTTGGCATGGGCGAAAAGGTGTCCGTTCATTTCCACCTCGTCAAAGTCGGCAACATACGTCACCTTGCCAGTCTTTTCGCCTACCGTGGTATGATGGCCGCGATAGGTGGTTACGGCCTTGAATACGGGACGGAACTTAAATGCGCAGTTATACTTTGCGTCATGGTCTGTCTGTCCGATGCGGTCGTAATAGTCGTAGTTGTCAAACTTGAATACAAGTCCGTCGGTAGGATAGGGCAGCTTCTCGCGCTCCACCTCGGCAGCACACACGATGTTCTCGATGTCCTGCTCCAGCTCGGCATCCGTATTCTCAAGATTGAGAGCCGACACGAAGCCCGAAGTCTTGAAACCGTTACGCTCAAGGGCTTGCATCGCCGACATGTGTCTTATCACGCCGTCCATAATAAGACGGAAAGGATGAAACTCCAGGCGCTTGCACTCGTCAGCCACAGCCACCTTCTTAGCCATGATGCCATTGCTCGTAGAACGAGGTGATTTGCCAGCCTTGCTATAACGGGCAAACTCCTCAAGCGAAATGATTACCTCACCTCTCACCTCTACTCGGTCGTACTGGCTCCATACGTCCACCTGGGCAGGAACACCCTGCACATGCTTGATATGGTCCAGGCAGTCGTTGCCAAACAACTCCTTGCCGTGTCCGTATGTGGCTTCTGCCAATACTCCCTGACGATATACTAAGCTCACGGTCTCGCCGTCAAACTTCCACTCTACAGCCACCTCCGTGCCCTTGCTGCCGATATTGGCAGCTCTCTGCTGCGCTCTCAGATATTTCACCACCGCCTTGGCATCATGCAGCTTCTTCATCGACAGGCAAGCCGTGCGACGTGCCACCGTGCGCTTGCCGTTGCCGTTCTCGCTGTAGCACTGCTGAGTGGGTGAGTCGGGCAATACCTCGTCGGGATGCTGCTCTTCGTACTCCTGCAGGGCAAAGTACATCGCGTCGTATTCCTCGTCGCTGATGGTCGGGCGGTTCAGCCCGAAATATCTATAGTCGTGCATCTTCACCACGTCCACCAGCGCACGATAATCGTTAAAATACTCTATTTTTTCCATCATGCTATAATCTAAATTAAAAGTATGTTGTTGCTATTTTTTTTATTCGTTTCCCTGCTGCACTGCCATAATCGTGCGCATGGTGTCTGTGATATACTGGCCGCCTCCGTGCTGGAGAATCCACTCGTGCACATCATCGGCTACGATATATTTTCGTGTCCTGCCCTCCATTGCAGGGCGACCTGATCTTGAATTTTCAGTCTTGATTATTTCCATATTTCCCTCGTTTTATTTCTCGTCTATAATATCATCATCTGCGGTCTCAGACTCTTTCAGATCCGTTGGCAACCATGCAGGCCACCAGGTCACATCCATTGCCCATTGGAACATGTCTGTGTCTTCCGTGCGATAGTTCCAGAAGACGTGCAGGATTTTGAACACCTCCCAAGCTTCTGCGTCCGTCAGTTCCGACAACACGCCTTTCAGGTTTTCCTCCTCGGCTTCCGTCAGATCCACGCTCTTCTCGAACTCTGCCCAATCGCACACCTCGGCGTACAACATAAAAGCCGCGTGTTCTGCGTCCTTGTCCGACAGCAGAAGGCTGTTGGTAGCTGCTGCCATCGCCAGCCAGAATTTTTCGTTGCTCAACTTCCAGATAGCAGAGCGACGAGAGCGCCAGTCGCTAAGAGCCACCTCCACGTGTTTCTCCGCCATCCAGTCGCCTATCTCGCGCATGATACGTGCCATTCTCGGAGCGTCACCATAAGTGAACTCAGCAATCAGCTTCACCTCCTGACTCTCATTAAACAAACCTTCGCGAAACTCAATCGCAATTCCGTTCTCATTGTCTGTCACTGTCCACATCAGATCCTTGCCCGATGTCAACGTAAATCTTTCTTTTGCCATATTCTTTCGTAAAAATTAAAATGTTATGTTATTCCTCATCCTCGTCCGGCATAGAGTCCTCGTTGTCGTGCCAGAAGTGGCTATACAGTACGCTATCAATCAGAGTGACAAGATCCTCTCCAGGATATACTTCCTGATCAACGTCCACACATAGCGTCAACTCCTTGCCCGACCGCAAGCCGACCACATAGGCAATCGGTGTTCCATCGGCCTTCTTTACGGATGGTGCGGGATAATAGAAACATACTTCGCGAGCGTCAATCATTACTTCCTCGCCGTTGACAAAGCTGCCAACATGGATAAACGGATAAACTTTCTTTGTTGCCATAATCTTTCGTTTTTTTACTTTTTGTTTCAGAAATCAGCAAGAAGGCTCTTTTTACCTTTTTACTTTTTTACCTTTAAAATTACCTTTCCACCATTCTCAGCTCCGCACCAAGTGCTCCTGCAATCTTGTTGAGTACGTCGATATTAACGGCATACTTGCCGGCTTCCACGCTGCGAATGTTTGAGATAGAGATGCCCGCAATCTTGGCGAGCTGCTCTTGCTCCCAGCCCTGTGCGGTTCGCATCGCGCGGATGCTCTCGCCCATGGACTTACGCTTGTCATAAATGATTTGGTCTTTTTCCATATTGTCTATAATAAATTAAATTAATTGCCGTTCTGTTCTATCTGTTCAAGTTTCATATACACCAAAGTGTTCTTGTCATAATATCTTCGAGGCGCAGCCGAGGAAAAGTAGGTGTTTTTACTCTCTTTGATACAAAGAGCAGCGTCCACAATACGCTTTCCGAAACTATGAAGGGCGTGAGTCTTTCCGATGATGACAATGCCCGACTGATACGCCTCGCGCACCTTCACGGCAAAACGATGTAAAGCGGCTTTACTATTCTTCTCCTCCTTCGTCACCTTTGCCAACACCTTCAGATGGTCGGTCGTTCGTGCTTTCGTGCGCAACTCCACCGTGCCCTTTTTCCTATAGTTGATGCAAACGGCATACTCACCAGGCTTCAGTTGTTCCAGATGCTCCTCCAGCAAGTCGTACCGCTGCAACACCTCAATAGGCTTGATACATACACTGTCCTTCATGCCGGCAAGCGCAGCCCTAATCTCCTGAGCCTCCTGTAAAGCCTTCACCTTAGCTTCGGCTTCCGCTTTCAGGCGCTGCTCCTCACGCTCTCGCTGTGCTGTCTCCTCGGCTATCTCGCGATCCACGGCAGCGCGTATCTCAGCAACATCGTTGCCCATGTCCCTGCAAGCTGCCCAAAGACCACCAAACATGTTATAACTATTTATCAGGCCCTTCTCATTTACGCATTTGCTGCCATCCATCCGAGTGACACGCAGCCTCCCCGTCTGCTCGTCTCGATATACAAGCCAATATGGGGAGTGTAGATTCTTCGACTTCCAAACTCTAATCTGTTCTGCCATAATAGGATTATTTTCTAAATATTTGTTAATAATACAGCCAATTTCTTTGTCCGTATTGTTTTATTTCTTATATTTGCAACGGTCTTCGGAGGCTTTTAATCGTACCTTTATGGAATAGAAAGAAAAAAAAACTTCCGTTGACAGTCAGGCGTCAGCCTGTGGATTCAAACGCTCACAAAGAGCAAATTTCTACTATCGTAGATTCGAGCCAGATGGCTCGCGTAGCCCGGCTTAGGTCGGGCTTTTTTATTCCTCCTCGTCTTCCTCCTCACAAGTATTCTGATATTTGTCGCTGTTGCTCACAAGGTCATCAATAGCAGATTTTAGAGTATAATCCTTTTTGGGATAATAGACTATATCGCTTTCTAAATCATCATAGAAGTCGGATCCGCGTTCATCCTCAGAGGCTTTAAGCATACCTCCGTCAGGATCTAAACAGAAGCCAAAGATATAATCGTCTTTACTCCAGCCTCCATAGATATTGATTTCAAAACCATCATAATCAACAGTAACATGGTCAATATATCCTATAAACTTTAGACCATCATTATCGCCAACACCAATATAAAGAATCCCTTCCTCGTCCTCGCGCAAATCATACCATGCTTCGTCCTCGTGATTCTTGTACCACTTAGACACCTCACCGTCGTATTTAAAAGACGACCACAGATAATAATATAAACGATCTTCTAATATCTCGCTATCGAAAAGGTCTTCACCAAACTTCTTGTATTCCGTTTTATCAGGCGAACTGTTTACGCTTTTCAATTCATTAAAACCTGCTATCTCATCTATTTCAAGCATATCTTATGACTTAACCGTGATGTCGAGGGCTGAAACTTGTAATTAAAAAACCTTGCTATAACAAAGATGTTGCTCTTTATTTTAATTGTTTTTTAAGTAAATCTAAAATTATATCCTCTTCTGCTTCGTCAAGATTATAACAAGCATGAGGGACGATGGTTGTTCTCAGGTTGTCTTTATGTAGATAGATGATGTTTGCGTTCTCGTTCCAAGTGCGAGGCTTATAGCACCTCTTCAACATTTCGGAGATTGATTTATTCTCCTTCTTTGCATAGTCGGTGTTCCAGATGTTCATAAGAGCAATAAGCTGCTTCCAACTTAATTCGTTCAACTCTATATTGCCATTTGCTTTTACGATTTTCTCTAATATATTCTCCATAAGATTCCCGCTTGCCGTGATGCGGTAGGGCAGAATGGTTTATGTTATTTTTTGTGATTACCCACAGCCTCCATAAAGAGGCTGCAAGGCTTAATGATTAAGTGCATACTCGATGGCCTGCTCTGCATAATATTCAACACCGAACTGCTTGGCGTACTTACGGAGGTCTGCTATTGAGATAGATGTAGCCTTATGGCCTATGGCTTCCTCGTACTTGTGCTTGAACTCCTGAGTACCAGGGCGACAGTTGCCAGCATTCAGCGAGTCGGCAAAGGTGATCTTCAGGCTGCCGTTCTGTTTCTCTTCCTCGCGTCTCTCGGCTCTCTTGCGCTTGCTCAATATGCGAGCCAGCTTCATGGCTCGGTGCTCCTCGTTGATGCGGACAGCCTCACGCAGACTCTTAGCCTCGATGTGCTCACCTCTTACAAGGTAGCCCGTATGCTTAGTGATGTCGGCTATAGAGCGTCCCTGCTCTATCCATTCCACTTTCATTCCTTGGCGATTAAACTCGCCCTTATAGAAGGTAATCAGACCGCCTACATTACGAACCCTGAAGCCCTTCTTGATGTTCAGGGTGAAGAAACGGCGTATCATTGTGAACTTGCAACTCCGAGAATAACCATCAAAATCTCGTTCCTCATCGCAGACGATATTGTTCTCGTCGGCAATATGACCAGAGATGTTGCCGGTATTTTCACCCGTGCGCAAATTTGCTATAACAAATCCAAATACCGAGAAGTAGTCGTCAATCATCATACTAACGCGCTTCTGCTCTTCCTCGTAAGCCTTGCGAGCCTTTTCCTCGGCTTTCTCTCTCGCCTTCTGCTCCTTCTCCTGCTCCTTCTTCAACTGCTTCTGATACTTGAGCCACATCTTCGCACCTTCTTCAAGCGATAGGCCCTTAGTGTCAATCTCCTTGCATCTGCCCAGAACGCCACGTATGTACGACTGATATTTCTGCACTTGTTGGGCAATAACTTCCTTAGCCTCCTGACGTGTAGCGAAATCCGCACGTCCCTTATAATAAGGAGTTTCTACGCGCTGAATGATGCCACGCACTTGCTTTTCGCGGAGGTCAAGCAGCTGGCTGCATGACTTACCCAGAGCACGACGTATCATTTCAGCAGTCACCTTATAAGGATATTGACTTGCAACGATACCCTTCCGAAGGCTATAGTAGTCACAGATTAACGCAACAAAAATGTCGTCGCCATTGTCTTCGAGATTGCGATAATCATAAAGACACTTTTCGCCGTAATATCCGAACACGTCCTCGTTAAAGGTCTTCTGTAATACCTTATTATTAGAGAGACCAGCCGAGAATGAATAAACATCGAATACTGCTTCGCCAGGGAGCATGTCTATAAATTTCCAGATGTCCTCAACGTCTGGAATGTTATAAACAACGTCTGCGTAATAAGGATACACGAATGCGATAGAATCCTTCTTGTCGCCAAACTTCTCGATGAACTGCTGTTTGTTGTAAGTCTTCATAATTTAATTGCCGCTTATAGGTTGCCGCCCTGTTCTAATGATTAATATTGTTTTCTTTATTTTTCTGATGCAAAGATAGTGATAATTTTTGAAACTACCAAAATAAAAAGGACTTTTATTCAGAATAAAATGCACTTTTATTATTTTCTTTACATTTTCCGTCATATTTCACAGATTTCGCGAGTTTTTTCGTGTCTTCCGTGTCGTATGTCGGTTCACGTTGTCACTCCTTCGGGTGTCGAGCCCTCACATGCCAGCCGTGGGGAGTGGTGCGCTGCTGCTATCCTCACGGACTGCCAGCAGCTAAAAAACAAAAATACTCAGATGATGATTATGATAGCTCCCGCCGAAGGGGTCGATCCTTCGCAAGGCCGTGCCGGGCGCGGGATAGGGTGTTATCTAAGCTCGGACAATTCCAGATGTCCGTATATTATTTTGTCCTGCAGGTCACGCAAGAAGGTCGTTGCACATTCTCTCTTTTCGTCCTCCTTGAACGTCAGAATCTGTTCCTCACGCGACATGCTTTCATCTTCATACGCGAATGTGCCGTTTTTAATGCCTTCTATGATAGTCTTGTATAATCGTTTGCAACTGGCTTTTGTCGTCGCCCATGTGCCGTACAACTGAAAGGAAGCGTAAGACTTCCATTCGTCGCAGGTGTTCAGTATAATTATTCTTGCCATAGATCAGTATATTTTTAAAAAGTCCATAATATTACTTAGCCTTGTAGCACTCCACATCTGTAATAACTCTCACCTTAACGTGATAATTATCAGCTTGCTTAAAAGCCGCATCCGTAATAGCTTTATAAATTGCATTGTAGGCATGTATGTTGTTGTGAAATATTTCAATAATAATCGTTTCTTTTTCATTATTCATAATTTTCCATCGTTTTTTAAGGGTTGTATAATATTCTTCTCACAATGATCTGCATGTGATGGATTTAACGTCGCACACTTAATTCTACAGTTTCACATTTTCGAATACACTTCTTTCTGAACTTGCAGCTGCTATGCTTTTTTAAGTATCTCAGCTCCTTATCGGCTTCTTTCTCAATATACTCAATTCCGTTGTACTCACGCCAATCACCTCCAATAAAGGCAAAAATGCTATAAAATTTTGTCATAATCCCGTCGTTTTAAAGGGTCGTATAATATATTATTCGTTAATAATCTCAATTCGTGACAAGTCATTATCCACATGGATTTCGTACTCTCTATAATTGATACCGTAACCTATGCAGCCATAGCTGCAGAACAACGGTTCACAAATCATTCGGAAACCATACCAGGTGAAGCCCCATGGATCTCTATTATATCCATCAAGCCATTTTTCGCAATCGCCATCACGCTTCAATATAGCATTAATCAAACGCTTCAATTCGTTGGGTATATCTTTGGGTATTCTCATAACACTAATATTTTACAGGTTCTATATATTGTGTACTAATATAATTATATGCGTCTCGTATAACGTCGCGCCTGTACTGGTCTAATTTGTTATACCAGGTTGGGCAGTCTTCCTCACGCCCTAACTCCAACCACGTGCAATCGGCAAACGTTACATCATTAGGGATGAGGTCTAACTCTTCGCACATAGGATCCTGCAACTTATACCAAGTTTTTACCGACAACAACATACTAAAAGGATATACCAATATCCCGAGCGCCTGGCTCTCTATTAGTTGCAAAAAACGTTGAGTCTGATCTTCCAGTAATTCCTGCACCATCATTTGAGAGGTGAAACTGTTTTCATCCGCTAAATATATATCCATTAGCTGCTTCTCGGTGTAGTGAATGGATAAGTGAGTCGTTCTTACGAATTTCATAATTTAGTCGTTTTTTGAATGGCCTATAATATAGAATTTTATTATATTTTATACTTGCCAACTTTCACGGCGTAACCGATGTTGGTCAGCTTTGTGCGCCCGAAGGCCAGTACGTCGCTATACCACGGGGTGAAGGTCAAAAACTGCTATCATCCTTTAGGGTGCAGCCAAGTATTTGACAACCAACGCGATGGGCTTGCTGTAAGTGCTTTACATAGGCCTGCTTTGCCTCTCTTAATGTTCTATGACATTCGCCGCATAGCTTATACGGCTCATACACGTCAAACTTGTATAAATCTACTCTTGCCATAATTCAGTATAATTTTATAGGGTCTATAATATAGGATTTAATATAATATCTCGTTGTCCGCTGTAAGGATGATCTCTCGTGGGTAAGAGTCGGGGGGAACCTCGCAACGTTCTGCGAACTTCCAGAGACCGCCGCCCTGTCGCTCATAGACCAACACGCCCGCCGACTTTCTGAATGTGCGTGCCACGGTCGCCATGCCGCATTTCGTTGCCGTCATTTCCTGCGGCGTGCTCCACCATTTAGCTATAATCTTTAAGATCTTGCCACCGACACAAAGCAGGTAGGCGTATTCTTTTCTATTGTCCATAATTCAGTACAATTTTTAAGGGTCTATAATATAGAGTTTGTTTTCTGGGCGTGTGCGGAATCCTCAATATTTCGCACACGCTATAATAAGGAGTCTATGCCGCAGGCTGGGCAATCAGTTGTGCACCTGGTCGGCAGTGGGTCAGCACCTCAAGGGCTTCGCAATATGTGGGATATACGACCATCGGGGAGCAACCGCCGCCCGTTGCTTCGCACACATTGAAAAACACCATGAAACCAGAAGGCACGCGGCGAATTTCGTGCAATTCGTGGCCGTTGGCGTCCGTGCATCGTTCAAACTGCCACACCTTGCCGCAGCCTTCCGGCTGCTCCCCCGCTTGCGTCAGTCGGCCGAAGTCCTCGGCGGTGTCGGTCGGTGCGGTTGCCGTGATTTCTCCGGCTTCGCATAACGTAGCATCTGCGGCCGTTGTGGCGGCTGTGCTGGCGGCTGTGCTGTCGGACGTCTGGGCGGTTGCTGTTAGGGCTTGATATATCGCCCAAATCTCGCGGAGCTCGTCGCGCCAGTCTTCGCAATATGTCGCGCGATGTCTGGCAACGGTGTGCGCGTCCGCTGCCTCCTTGGTTAATTCTTCGCCGTAAAGGCGGGCGCACTCGTTGCGGTTGAGTGGCTGCCCCGCTTCTTTCCAAGCCGTCACGGCTTCCGGTGCGACGGCTTCGAGGTCTTTCCAGTCTTCGGCGGTTCCTCCTGTATAAAGTCCGCTTTTATTCCATTCTGTCGCGCCAATTTCGCACGCTGCAAAGATCACGAAAAAAGCCTTTTTTCTGTCGCTCTCGGTGTGTGCGTGCTCCTGCTCGGCAGTCGGTGCGGTGCTTCCTGGTTGCTCGCTCTCGTTGGCTGTGTCGGCTTCTTCTGCGTTCGGGGTAACAGATACCCCGAACCACTCGCGAAGGCGTGCCACGGCCTCGGGGGCACTTGCCTGCCACTGTTGGGCGGTCTTGTTCCAGGTTGCGCCGTGCGCCTTGATGGCTTTTCGGTTGCGGTATGTTGTGCGGCTGTCGCCTATCACTGCCACGCCCTCGGCTGTTGCTACGAGCTGCAAGCCTTCGGCGGGTGCTTCGTCGGTCTGCGCTGCATCCTGAACGGGTGCGGCTTCGGTGTGCTCGGTCGCCTTCGTCTGAGCCTTGCCCCGTGTCGGGTCGGTAGGCTCTGGCGTTGTGGTCTTGGTGTAGCTGCGTTTATCCCATGCACGGCGGGCGATGGTGTCGGCGGTCTCGGCGGTCTCGGCGTATCCCTGTATGAGTATATCGAACACGTCCACGCCAAGGGCTGCGGCCACTGCCTCGGCCTCCTTGTCGGTGTAGGTGTACGGCTTAGTATAGCCGTATTTGTCGCGGCTGTCGGCTGCTGGCACAGCGGCGAAGATGTCAGCCAATAGGGCGGCGCGTGCCTCGTCCGACATTTCGCGGCTTGTCTTGATGTCGCCGCCGTTGCGTCCCATCGTCAGGTCGGCAAACTCGCAGAACTCGGAGAAAATAACGTCGGTTGAATCGTCCCAGCCGTTGAAGGTGTCGCGGCTACGGCAGAACAAAGATAAATCAGTTTTAGCCTCGAACTCCTCCACCGTGGGGCCGTCGGTCCACTTCAAATCAAAGTCGGCACCCCAGCCACGGCGAACAGATACGGAGAACTTGACACCAGGGAAGGCGGCGGAGCACATGGCTAATATATTCGCCTTTCGTGCGTTGTCAATCTTTCGGGCGGTTGCTTTTCCTTCCTGCTCCATCTCCTCCACGTTGCGCATGAGGGGCAACCACTTAGCGCAGCGCGTGCGATATTCGGCGAGGCGCTGCGCCTTCTCCTCGGCTGCCTGTCGCGCCTCCTCTGCCTTGCGTGCTTCCTCGGCTGCCTTGATGCTCGCCACCTCATCGGCGAACATTACGGGCCATTCAATCGGCACGTAGATATAACGCGCGTAGTCGTAGCCCTCGGAGTCTATAAGATAGTATTTGCCCGAAGGCGCAACCACAAGAGCGCCGACGGTGTAAAAGGTCGCCCATTCCTCGTTGTTGTAGTTATATTTGTTATGTTCCTCGTCCACGTCCTCAGAACGACAGAAGCCCTGCAGGTTGTGACGTGTTACGAGTTCGTCGGCGAGTTCTGGGCGGGAAAAATCGGCCTCCGATACTTTTATAATTTGCTCGACACAACAGAGGCGGGCGGGCTTTTCGTCGGCGTGTGTGTAGTAGTTGAGGACGTGCAGCTCCTCGAATAGGCCGCGGCCTCCGTCACACTTTAGGCCGCTATTGTCTGCCCAAAAGAAACCACCAACGGCGGGCACACCTTCGAGGCGGTCGGCTTCCTTGGCGTGCTGTGCGTACTTCGTGCGCTGGCGTGCTGCTTCCTTTTCGGCGATGATCTCGCGGGCCTTGGCCTCGGCTTGCTCGGTCGTATCCTTGCCGAAGGTCTTTATATATGCCGGGCGAGATTCTGGCGACATGATACCGCACCAGCCACAAAGGCCGGTGTATTGTTCGTTATCGCTGTAATACTGTGCGGTCTCTGCCTTGTCGGTTAATACTTTAACTAAGTTCTCGATAATCTCATTTAATGTTGCTTTCATAATCTTTGTATTTTTGTTGTTATTTGTTCCGTGATTTATAAAGGGGTGCTATAATATATACGTTATAGGCCATTTAGCTTCAGGCACTCGTCGAAGCCATACTCTTTTTGCTGGTACATCAATTCGGCGACAACGGCACACTGTGCGCCCGTGAGTTTGTCAAGTTCTGGCGTATTATTAATAATTCGATACATGATTTCAGCGGTACCAGGAGTTAGCACTGTAGCCTTTATATAATTGTTGTAACGTGTCATAATATACATATATTAAATGGTTAATACTTAATGCTGAGTAATACGACAACGGCAGCGGCGGCGAGGTTGAAGCCGACGAGCTGCCAGCCTGTGCAGCGGATAGGGTCGCCTTCCTGGGTGAAAAACTCATGCGAGGCACGGAGCCAAGCAGCGGAGAGGATGGCGAAACGGCGTGCAGCTCTCAGAGCTGCGGCGGTGCGCTGTGCGCCGTATGTGGCGGCGAGGGTGAGACACTGAGCCAGGGCGCGACGTACTGCGGCGGCTGTGATGGTCTGAGGGGTTGCGGTGATTGTCTTCATATCTTCGAGGATTTTAAAATGGTTATAAAGAGTTGCGGACGGCCTTTGCTAAGATAGAGCAGGGGCGGAGGAACTCAGGGCGCGGGCCTCTGAACATATCAGGGAACAAGCGAGCCAAGACCGCCAAGGCGTTACACTCAAGCCACGAAGTAATATCAAGAGCAGGGAAAAGGGCGCACCATGTAAAGACGGTACAGGCTGTCCCCTCGATGCCTGCGGCCTTTAACATCATGTTAAAGGCAGGGATGCAGGCGAAGAAGACGACGAAGCAGAGAACAACCACGGCTAAAAGGCTCACATCAAAGGCCGCGCGGCGGGCGTATGCTTTTACCTTTGCGGCTGCCTTGGCGAGGCGTGAAGGCTCGGCGGTTGTCTGGTCGCTCTCGTTGCTCTGTGCGTCGTTGTTGTCGCTGTCTTCCTGCTGTGCTGGTTCGTCATCCTTTACCAGGTCGTAGCATGTAAGCATACGGCCGAGGTTGTCAACACCTACGGCGGTGCTCTTGACTCTGATACCGAGTATATCGCACTCCTCGAAAAAGAGATCACAAAGCGAAGAGCATACGGCGACAGAGCCGGACGCCTTCACCTGTTCGGCTGCGCGCTGTGCTGCGCTGCGCTCTTCTGCGATTACTGCGAGCATCTCACCAGCTATGAACTCGGCGCGGTCGTAGTGAGAAGCAAGGAAGCGGCGGCCGTCGCGATCTACGAAGTAATAGCGGCCGCGCTGCTTTTCATATTTTACTATTACGGTGTACTCCTCGCCCTCGGCAATGTTGTAAGCCTGTACGCCATTAACGCGTAACTTAACGCGGTCTAATACGTTGTAATTAACTAACTCTTTCAATGCCGCAATGTTTGTTGACTTTTTCATAATCTTTGTATTTTTGTTGTTACTTTGTTTTCGAGTGCAAAGATAGTAAATATATATTTACCAAACAAATATTTAAGTAACTATTTTTTTACTTTAAACACTATTTAACGTAAAGACTTCTTTACATTATATAAATATGTATATCTTTGTACCCAAATTAAAAAAGATGAAATCATACATTAAAGACATACTAACACAAAAGGGCATGACCCAACAGGATTTAGCCGACCTTCTGGGCGTATCGCGTCCCAGTGTATCCGCCACGATCTCGCGGCCATCGTTCCCAACCTTGGAGCGCATCGCCGCCGCCTTGGATGTGGAGCCGTGGCAGCTTCTCGCCCCTCCTGCAGTTGTGGAGGAGGTGAAGCAAGCCAGGGCGCAGCGCGCTGGCGGTGTAGGTGGTGCCCTGGTTGGTGTCGTGCGTGTCGGCGGTGAGACCTACACAGCCGACACCGTGCAGCAGCTCCGCGCCATCGTCGAGCGTCTGGAGCAGGGGGGAGGAGCAAAGAGGTAAAAACAAAAAAAAATCCCGACAGGGTGCAAACCTTGTCGGGATAACTTCGGCTAATTCCAAAAGCTGTCAAACAAATAAAACTAACCTAAAGTATAACGGCCGCCGCCAACTCACGGGCGAAACGGTGTAAAGCGTTTATAATTTTCTCTTTCTGCGCCTGTCGCGGTTTCTTGCGTCCGTGCATATAGGCCCATAGTTGTTTTTGATTTATCCCCGTGATACGCTCCATACCTGCAAGAGATATAAAACTACCGTAATAATACAAAAAGCTTTCGGTATCATACCGCCATATAATTGTATATTCGCCAGCCTTCAGAGGTTCGGGCCAGTCCTCGCGTGGCATGTTCTTTTTTATTAACTCGATAGCTTGCACGGTGTCGGCCTTGCATGCTTCCACGGTGTCACCAGCCGCCCAAATACCGGGGCAATTCTCAGAGCATGCGCCGAAACTGTCGGCACTTGCAGAAATAAGCATTATAATTTCGTTTGCCATATCCTTATATATTATATCGTTTGTTATGATGGAGGAAAGGGGCGCGCCCCTTTCCTCTTTCTTCTGTTAAATTCCCATCGCTCGCGCTATGCTCCGCCGTAACGGCTCGGGCACCTCCTTTGCCCCATGAAAGGGGACAGGGGGCGAGAGCTTTCCGCCCTTGGTGTAAAAGTAGTGCGAGCCTTCGGCGTGGTCGAACTTCCAGCCCTTGGCCTTGATTCTGCGGTGAAATTCTGTGTACTTCATTATTTTATATGTTTTATTTGTTTGACTTTGCAAAGGTAGTAAATTTTCTACCTTTTACCAAATATTTTTGCAATTATTTTTGCTTTTATCATTATTTTTTCTTTTTACCTTGATTATATAGGCGCACGGCTGCACCTCTGCGGACCACCTCGCCACCGTTCAGGCATCCACAGCAGCCACCGACAAGCAACAGCACACACGACCGCCATACCCTCGACCGCTTCAGGGCGAGCGAGGGGGCGCACCCTCGCCCCGTCTGGCGTGTCCGCCCGCATATTCACAGCCGGACACGCCGGCGGAGGCACGCAAGGCTCCTCAGTGCGGCGGCGCTCTCGCTTGTGAATCGAAGTTGCAAGGAAAGTTTGCTGGATGCGATTGCTCTAATTATCAATTATTTAGGTGTTCCTTTCGGGATGGCTTTTACAGGTTGGCTTTTCAGTTAAGCCTTTGATTATTAACTATTTATAGGGGCGAAAGAATAATTCAGATACAACAAAATAGATTATATACCTCTCTTTTTTTACAAAAAAATACAAAAGAAAACGCTGCAAACAGATAAAACTATACTCTTTTGAACAGAAATAAACGTATATAATAATTATTTTTCAGAAAAACTTGCAAAATACAAATATATGTATTAACTTTGCAGCCAAAACAATACAAATATAAACATGAGAACGAAAATTGACATTCGTCGCGCCATAAAAGAGCGCGGTTACACCATTACGTCTTTCTGTCAGAAGTTCGACCTAAAGACGCAGAACATCATTCAGAATTACATCAAAGGCAACCCTACAATAAAACGTTTGGACATTAGTGTCCAATAAAAATTGGACACGTTAATTAATTAATCAAATAGTCCCTTAAAAAGGGGATATTCGAGTTCTTTGACATCGTTGAAAATAGTCTTATCAAATAGATCTCTTAGGTGGGTTTTGTCCGTCAATGAAATGCTTAGAATCTGCAAAACTTCATATGTTGAGCGTTTCAATTGCATATCATGGTGAACAATAGCCACGAGACAATAAGTGATAATGGCAACACTAATCTGTATGCGTACAGCATTCTCCGTTGTGCCCCAGAATCTCTTTATCTTAAGATGCTGCTTTAGCCATTTGAAAAATAGCTCAACCAACCATCTTTTTTTATATAGATTTGCGACATCCAACGCCGAAAGATGCTTTGCATTCGTCAGAAAAGTAAACTCACGATCATCTTCTTCATCGTAGTATCGAATCAGGGCGGACGCATCAAAATGCGTTCGCCTCCAAAAGTTTTGACAGGTAATTTTCGTCCCAGCCAGCTTTCATTCTTTTTAAGTTGAGACTTCCCTTGATCGTTTTATCCTTTTTAAGGATGGACAAAGCAATCTTAGTAATAGTAGAGAAGTTCCTTGCTGCATTTTTCACCTTTCTACTTTCGTCTTCTCTAAAGGTAAAGTCTAATTGCCAGTGCAAATTATTCTCTATTCCCCAGTGCTTTCTTATTGCATTGGCGATTTCCTCAGGCCTTTCATTTCCTAGGGAAGTTACGTAGTACCTGTTTTCCTCGGAAGTTTCACCTGTAGAAACGATAGTTCTTCGTGACAGAATGCCAACAATAGATTTTAGCCCTTCAAATTTGTTCTTGAACATTTTTTGAGTAGTGCTGCCATAACTCACCACTATACATTTCCTTTCTTCTAATCTGCCATGCCCTCTGTCAAAGGAAGTATGCTTTGAAACTATACCCTGATAGTCACGATCAGTGTATTCGGCTATTATATCCTTTGCAAAATCATAGCTTGTCTTTTGATTTTTCTTCAATGCAATAATATAATCTCCGTTTCCCTCTCTTATTTTCTTGGTTATAGAGGTTTGGCATCCCATGGCATCAATCGTTACAATGGTGTCTTTTAAGTCTATTGCGCTAAGCAACTTTGGTACAACGGTGATTTCGTTAGTCTTGTCGCCCACCTTCTCTTGAGCCAGAGAGATATTGTTATCAGAAGACCATGCCGACACAATCCACATGCGAAAATCATCTTTGCCCAATGTGTGCTCTGAATCGCATTTGCTGGAGCCACGCATTAACTTGCCGTCAATGGCTACTATGCCTTTGACCTCACCAACAATTTCCTTGACCCAATCGCGAAAAATTTGTTCAAAGCCCTTTGGGTCAAATATAGAGAAGAAACGATTGAAGGTGTCATGGCTTGGAATGTGCTCCAAACCTACCAAACGAGATTTGAAGAACTCCTTCTTAGTTCTTCCAAACTCAGCAATATCATCCCATGTTTGACATCCAGCCAGTACTGCTGCTATGGTAATATAGATAATATGTTCCATTTTATGAACAGTTCGTCCAGTGACTCTTGGGTCTGGAATTTGTTTAGATAACTTAATTATGCTCATTTTGTAACTTTTAAGTGTTTAATTATTCTTTACAAAGATACAAAATATTTTTGGTATAAGCAAATATAAATAGTTAATATTCAATAAGATACAACATTAATATCTATATGTTAAAAGGTAAAAAGTTTGATGCGTTTACCCTGAGTATCGAATGAATCTGAATGATTCAGGATACTTCTTTTCGGAAAGATATCCTGTCAGTTTTACTTCTGCATCAGTTAGTACATTCTTTGGCATTCTTCGCTTCCATTTTACCGTTTTGTACTTCAAGTTCGTTTTGGCTCTGACTACATAATAGGAACCTGTAAGATGAATCTTATAAAGTTCCTTGAAAGTATCATAAGCCCTATCGAAAATGTAGTAACTATTTGGTTCATACGGAATTGAAGACATTGCTGTGGAATCATGCTTTGATGCTGTGGTCACAGTATAGAAAGCTGGAACTTGGGCTTCTATGTCATATAAGACATGTGCTTTGACTCCTCCTTTCTTACTTCTGAACTTTGCCCATGGAAAAGTTGCAAGACACAACGGAATTGTTGTCGAATCAAAAGCATACTTCTTGCCTGGTATATTCAAAATGTTGGTTTCTCGCTTTTCGCAAGCTTCCTTCATCATATAGAATGCAAAGTCTTCGAAAATTCTGTAATCACGAGTCTGATTAGCATAAGCAAGAGTTGCCTTTACGATAGTATTGCGTCCAAGACCCAAATGATATTGCTTAGCTCGATGAGCTTCCAATGCAACTATCAAGTCACGTAAACTCTCACGATTGCTCAGTTGACCGAACATCATAGCAAGAAGTTGGTTCCAGCAAGTGAAGTGCTTCACATAGCGGTTGCCATCATACTTGCGTACGTAGTTGTTGAACTGAGTTCTATTCAGAAATGCAGTAAGTTGAGCGAAAACGTATTTGTCTTGAAACATAGTAGCCAATTATTTTTGGCTACAAAGTTACAAAATCAAGTCCGTTTCATTGCAAAATACGGCATAAAAGACTATAAATCAACTATTTCAAAGATCGAATTGCCCTATTTTATTGGACAGTAGTGACGTTTGGAGGACCTTTGCGAGAAACTGGATTGCGACATCACTGATTTGTTCTATCCAATAGGCGATTCGAGCGATGCACAGCCTACTATCAACACCACCGCCTTCTGTCCTCATTGTGGTGCAAAGGTTCGTGTCGGTGTGATGCTCCTGCCCGAAGAATAAAAAATCCCACGGCAAGCCGTGTGCCTACCATGGAAAATGTTAAAGCCTTCTTGCGCCAGTCGGTCTTTAAGACTCCAGCTCGCCGCCAGGCTTCTGACCGCCGCCTTCAGTGGTGGAGCCGCCTGGCTTCACGCCACCCGTGAGGTCGTTGCCGGCAAGGATGACCTTGAAGTCATCGGTGACGAGGGAGCGCATGAAGCTGTAGGGGTTGCCGATCTTGTGCTGCGCCTTGTAGGCCTTCATCACGGCGAGGTAAGCCTCCGTGCCCTTCGCCGACGTAGCCGACGGACGGTTCTGCTTCCACCAAGACGAGGCAAACTGCGATTTCTTCGTAAACGAAGATTTCACCGTCTGCTGTTTCTCACTGTTCGGCTGCACGCATCCGTGATAGCCAGCCGAATACATCTTACCCGTGCGCTTGTTGACACCAATATAAGTAGTGTCCTTTTTGCACAGTTTGCCACTAATGGAACTAACCAAGTGGCTTGGAACAATCTTTGCCATACGCAATAATTTTTTCCGTGAAACATTGTCCCCCTAAAATCCGCAAGCCATATCAATGGCAATCTCAATGGCAGTAAAGAGCTTGAA